>VOFK01004398.1_pt1 | contig 28135 bp, 40 predicted proteins | sample 5384121 | NCBI WGS metagenome assembly VOFK01 (sample SAMN12384730, study PRJNA508395) | human gut metagenome | isolation source: healthy gut J | host: Homo sapiens | reverse complement strand
TGTTATACTTCGTTCAGTTACGTATTTGTTATTTTTAAAAATATAAAACCAAGGAAAGAATTTGATGAATTTGTGAAAAAATCATGAATATTGTAATTTACTACAAAGTTATAACTGGGCAAAAGTAAAAAAATAATTGGGATCACATGTATACAGGTGTGTATAAAGATAATGTATTAGTCGCAACAGGTTTAGTGTTGATAAAAAGATTGCCATTATCATTTTGTATGTACTACTTACCTAGAGGTCCAATCATGGATTATAAGGATAAAGAGCTTGTTCAATATTATTTTGATCAATTAAAAAAGTTAGCCAAAAAAGATCATTGTATCTTCATTAAATTTGATCCAGCTATTCATGTTAATGATTATGATTCAAAATCATATAATATAAATAGATATAAGGATACAGAAATATATTTAGACATATTTAAAAGCTGTAAAGCTACACATCATGGCTATACAATGAGTATTGTGGATACAGTACAGCCTAGATTTCAATCGAACGTATATTCATATGAAAATATAGAGGAAACATTGCCAAAACATACGAAACGTTTAATTAAAGATGCAGATCGAAGAAATGTACAAATTATTCATGGACAAGGTGAATTGCTAGATGAATTCAGCAGACTTGTAGAATTGACGGAATCAAGAAAAAAGGCGTTGCGTTAAGAGATAAAGAATATTTCAAGACATTATTAGAAAATTATCCTGAAGGAAGCGTCATCTTTTTAGCGACTTGCAACGTATATCAATTAGATAAAGAGGCAAAGGAAAAGAAGGTACAGATTGAAAAAGAAATTGATGCAACACCTGAAAATGCTAAAAAGAAGTTACATCGTTTAGAAGATCAGTTACAAAGTGTAAATAAAGATATTAATGAATATAAGAAAATATTTGATGAATTTGGTCAAGAAGATAAAGAGATTGCGATTGCAGGAATACTTAGTATTCAATATGGAAATACTTGTGAAATGTTGTATGCTGGAATGGATGAAAGATTTAAAAAATTTATGCCACAATATAAGGAGTATGTTGAAAACTTTAAATGGGCATTTGAAAGAGGATGTTCATGGAGTAATATGGGAGGTGTAGAAGGAACTTTAGATGATGGATTAACAAAATTCAAAGACAATTTCAATCCAACAATAAATGAATTTATTGGTGAATTTGATGTACCAGTTTATCCATTCATGTATCGTTTAACACAAAAAGCATATAAAATACTGAAAAGTAAGCATATGTGATAATTATTTTATTGACAATTATTTTATTTTATGTTTATAATGTTTGAGCAATCTTATTTGAAAATTTAGAAGAAGGAAAAAGACTGAGAGGTGTAATCAAGATGAAAAGAACATATCAGCCAAGTAAGAGAAAAACACCAAAAAAAGTTCATGGTTTCCGTGCACGTATGGCAACTGTTGGTGGACGTAACGTTCTTTCTAGAAGAAGAGCGAAAGGCAGAAAGGTTTTATCCGCATAGAAATCACCTGCTAGGTGATTTTTTTGTCTGGATAGGGAAATAACATGAAAAAAAGAGTTTCGTGTATTAAAAAAACTATGAGTTTTTCTTCCATCATCCAGAATCGACAATTTGTTAAGTCGTCGTCATTTGTATGTTATTTTCAAAAACGAAAATTGGACCATGCAAGAGTCGGAATCAGTGTTGGCAAAAAATTAGGAAATGCGGTTTGTCGAAATAAAGTGAAACGACAACTACGTAGTATCGTTGATGACGTATTTACCTTTGAAGAGGGATATGATGTTATTATTATAGTTCGACCTGCCTACACGAATAAATCGTTTGAAGAAAATAAAAATGAAATGAAAGAAAATCAAAATCGGATAAATAAAAGATTTTTGAAAAAGTAGAGGAATAAAAAATGAAACAATTTTTGCAGAAAAAAGCAAAATTGGTCTTTCTATGTATGTTGGTATTATTAACATGTACGGCTTGTGCAAATCCAAGAGGTAGAGATGGAAAAACATTAGCAGACCAAATTATTGCAAGTGAAGAGACAACAATTGATGCAAGCAAAATCAATTACAAAGACATTTCTGATAAGAAATTAAAGAAAGAAATTAAAAAGAATATTAAAGATGGTGAGTATACAATTCAACCAACAACTTTTAAAGATTCTATGTCTAAAGGATGGTTTGAAGGTTTAATTGTTTGGCCAATTGCACAAATTATTAACTTAATTTCTTCAAAAACAGATGCGGGTGTAGGTATCATTTTAACAACATTGTTAATTCAGATGCTTGTATTTGTATTTACACGTAAATCACAAATGTCTACACAAAGAATGCAGGAAATCTCACCTGAAATTCAAAAGATCCAAAATAAATATAAAGATAAAACAGATGAGCGTTCTAAATTGCAAATGGCTCAAGAAATGCAAAATCTTTATCAAAAATATGATATTCATCCATTTGGCTCAATGTTGATCACTTTCATTCAGCTACCAATCATGATGGGTATGTATTATGCTACAATGCGTTCTGTAAGTGTTGTAAGTGGAAGCTTTATGGGCATTTCTTTAGCGGGCACACCACTGGATGGATTTAAAGCTTTAGATATCGCATATATCGCAATTTATGTATTGATGGTTATCTTCTATATTATTTCAATGAAATTACCTCAGTGGTTAAAGAAATGGCAAGATAAGAAAGATCACGTTAAAGTTAAAAAATATGCACAAGAAGAAACAAATCCTATGGCTAACAGCATGAATATGTCAATGTACTTCATGACAGCTATGATTTGTATTATGTATATTTCATGGCCAATGGCAATGTCATTCTATTGGTTAGTATCAAGTGTAATTCGTGTATGTCAATCATTGATCCTACACCAAGTTATGAACAAAAAGTAGGTAATACATATGGAATTCGCAAAATTTACTGGGAAAACTTTAGATGAAGCTTTAAATGTTGCATGTAGCGCAAAGGGATGTGCAAAAGAAGAACTTCATTATGAAGTTACAGAAGAAAAAAGTGGTTTTTTAGGAATTGGAAAAACAATTGAAATTGAGGCATATTGCCCAAAAGATATTGAAGATTTCATTAAATCATATATTCAAACATATTTTGATAACGCAGAATTGGATGGAACGGTAGAAATTGAAAATGATCATGGATTCTATCGTGTTACTGTAAATACAAAGAATAATGCGATTATGATTGGTAAAGCGGGTAAGTCTTTACAAGCATTCAATCGTTTAGTTAAAGCTGCAGTAAGTGCAGCATTCAAAAAGCGTATCGGTTTATTAATTGATGTAAATGGTTATAAGGAAGAAAGATACGAAAAAATTTGTAAAATGGCAGTTCGCGTCGCAAAAGATGTGCGTCGTACAAAAAAAAGTAGATGCCGTATTAGATCCAATGCCAGCTGATGAAAGAAAAGCAATTCACAATGCTTTAGCAGGGATGAATGATATTTCTACTAAGAGTGAAGGTGAAGGCGAAGGGCGTCGTTTGCACATTTTATATACACCAGGAAAAGATGAAGAATAACGGGATTATCCCGTTATTTTTTTGAAGGAGGACTTCATGAAAATTATTATCGGATTAGGAAATATTGGTAGAGAATACGAAAACACACGTCATAATGCAGGATTTATGGCAATTGATAAATTAGCACAAATGTTAGAAATGGATTTTAATCAAGAAAAATTTTCGGCATATTTTTCAAAAAAGAAAAAATTGATGGAGAAGATATTATTTTATTAAAACCAACTACATATATGAATAATAGTGGTATTGCTTTAAGACAATGTATGGATTTCTATAAAGTATCCGCAGAAGATATCCTTGTATTATATGATGATATGGATATGCCTGTTGGAAAACTTCGTTTGCGTCAAAAAGGCAGTGCCGGAGGACATAATGGGATCAAAAGTATAATTTCTCACATTGGTACGCAAGAGTTTGATCGTATTCGCATTGGTATTGGAAAAGATAAAATGATTCCGGTTGTAGATTGGGTATTAGGAAAATTTCCTCAAGAGCAACAAGAAGATTTAAATCACGCTTTAGAACAGGCCGCAAAAGCAGCTAAATTTTCAATTAAACACTCTTTTAGTGATACGATGAATAGATATAATAAAAAGTAGAAGGTGATATTCTTGAAAGAGACAATATTAAATAAACTACAAGACAATCCTATCGTTCAACAAATGCTTCAATTTGGAAATAATATAGGAAACTTACTTCCAAATGAAGAAGCATTGTGTTTAGCTAGTGCGTTTATGCAAGATAAACAAACAAGGATTGTAGTTAAAAAGAATCGCTATGAAGCGCAACAACTCTATCAAAGATTGAAACCACTTATTAATGATACGTTATTATTTGTGATGGAAGAATCTTTACGAGTTCAAGCCATTGCTTCAAGTCCAGAAGATAAACAAGAACAACTCTATGTTTTAACACAGTTAGTGAAAGAAGATAAGCCACGTATTATCATATGCAATACGGCGGCCTTTTTCCGTTATTTACCAGATAAAGAATTATTTAGAAATCTTTGTTTCAAATTTGAAGTGGATCAGGAAATCACAATGACTGAATTGAAACAAAAATTAAATCGCGCAGGCTATACTAAAGTGAATTATGTAGATCGTCCATGCACATATGCAAGTCGTGGTGGTATTGTGGATGTATATTGTCTTGAATATGACCACCCGATTCGTATTGAATTTTTTGATACAGTCATTGAGTCCATTCGAATCTTTCATGAAGAAACACAAAGAACCATTGAAACAATTGATTCTGTATTAATTAATCCAGCTACAGATTTATTATTTACAGATGATCAGATAGAATTTCTACAAAAAGGAAATTGACTCTGAATTGGAAAAACGACACGAAAAACTTATTCAAGACGATTATGATTTTTTATTGGATTATATTGAAAAAGATAAAATAGCTTTAGAAAATTATGATATAGATCCTCATTTATACATTTATTTTAGTTATTTAAAAGCAAACCAATTCATGGATTATGTGCAGGGTCATATTATTTTTTCAAGTCAGGAAGAAGTAGAAAATGGATATAAAAAAATAAATGAAGAAACAATTTCATTTATACAAGAAATGGTTGAATCCCATCAATACTTACCTAAATATAGTATGTTCCATGATGTATTCGCATTTGAAAAAGAACATAATATTCAGATGTTTCATGATTTCATGGATTTTAAAAATCCAATCTTTTCAAAAATAGAAACACTTGAAAAATCAGATCAACCATTGATTCAAATTTTAGAGAATCTAAAAAGGAAATACAATCTATATTTCATTGGATGAAGAGCATACTAAAAAGGTAGAGGAAGCTTTAAAAGCATATTCGATTCATAAAAATATCATATTTATTGAAGATGATTTTTATGAAGGGTTCATGTATGAAGATATTTCTGTGTATACCCAACAAGAATTATTTCATCGCCCTAGTCAAATTAAGAGATATCAGAGAACATTTAAACAAGGACAAATTTTGCAAAATATTCTTGAACTTGAACCAAACGACTATGTAGTGCATGAACAATATGGTATTGGTCAATATGTTGGAATCACAACAAGAAAGATAAAAGGAAAAACCTTAGATTATTTGCACGTTATATATAATGGTGGAGATGAATTATATGTACCATTATCACAATTTCAGCTTGTAAGAAAATATGTATCTAAAGAAGGGGTGGGCATAAAACTATCTCAATTAGGTTCAAATAAGTGGAAAAAAACAAAAGAAAAAGTTTCTAAAAAAGTTGAAGAAATTGCAGCTCGCTTGGTTGAATTATATGCCAAAAAAAGAAATGAAGATATTGGTTTGAGTTTAGTAAAGATGATGATCTACAAAAAGAATTTGAGGATGCCTTTGAATATGAGGCAACACCAGAGCAAATTAGAGCTACAGAAGAAATTAAAAGAGAAATGGAAAAACCAAAACCAATGGATCATTTACTTTGTGGAGATGTTGGATTTGGAAAAACGGAAGTTGCGATGAGAGCTGCCTTTAAGGCGATTTCGAACAATAAACAAGTAGCTTTATTGTGTCCGACAACTATTTTATCTATGCAGCACTATCAAACATTTGTTAAAAGATTTGAAAATGTGGGAGCAAATATTCGTGTTGTGAATCGTTTTGTGGCGACAAAAGAAATCAATCAAATTAAAAAAGAATTAGAAGCAGGTCAAGTAGATATTATTATTGGTACTCATAAATTGTTGAATAAATCTTTCCAATATAAAAATTTGGGTTTATTAATCATTGATGAGGAACAACGATTTGGTGTTGAACATAAAGAAAGAATTAAAGAAATGAAAAATGCGATTGATGTTCTATCTTTGAGTGCAACACCCATTCCAAGAACATTACAGATGTCTTTGATTGGCGTGCGTACAATTTCACAATTGAATACGCCTCCTTTACATCGACATCCTATTCAAACATATGTGATGGAAAATCGAAAAAGTGTTGTCAAAGAAATTATTCAAAGAGAATTATCACGTGGTGGACAAGTATTTTATTTGTACAATCATGTATCAAATATCTATTCTGTCGCAAAAAATATTCAGAATATGTTTCCAGATGCAAAAGTGGCAGTAGCGCATGGGCGTATGGAAAAAAATGATATTGAACAAACTATGATTGATTTTGAACAAGAGAAATATCAAATTTTAGTATGTACGACAATTATTGAAACAGGACTTGATATTGCCAATGCGAATACAATGATCATTGATGATGCGGATCGTTTTGGATTATCGCAATTGTATCAGATTCGTGGTCGTGTGGGGCGTCGAGAAAAAATCGCATATTGTTATTTATTGGTACAGCCACAAAAAGAATTAACAGAACAAGCTCATAAAAGATTAAAAGCCATTAAAGAATTTACATCTTTAGGCAGTGGATATAAAGTGGCTATGCGAGATTTAACGATTCGTGGAGCTGGAGATATGCTTGGTCCTCAACAAGCAGGATTTATTGATGATGTTGGTTTGGATTTATATCTTGAAATGTTGGCAAGTGCTATTAAAGAAAAACAAGGTAAGCCAATGGAAGATAAGAAAAATGATAAAGTAGCTCAAGTGCAATTATCAGGATATATACCTGAAAAATTTACGGATAATGATGGAGACAAACTAGAAATTTATCAACATATCAAGAAAACAGAGAGTCTTACTGAATTGATTGAATATGAAAAGCGTGTCGAAGACTTATTTGGACATATTCCAAATGAAGTAAAACAATTGTTTGAACAGAAAAAACTGGATTTCTTTGTGAATCGAGAAGGTGTTGAATCATTAAAAGAAACAGAAGATGTTGTTACTATCACTATGAGTGTTGAATGGTCAAAGAATTGTGATGGGGTAAAACTATTTGGAGCTATCAATGATATTAGTCGTAAGATCAATTTGAAATTAGAGAGTGGAAAAATTAAAATCATGATTTCTAAACGATTAAAGAAGCATATTGAATTGATGATGCAAGTGATTGATAAATTAGAAGGAGAGTTTTGATGCGATTAGATAAATATTTAAAAACAGCACGAATCTTAAAAAGAAGAGAAGCAGCTAAAGAACTAGCTTTACAAGGACGAATTTGGGTCAATGATCGAGTGGCAAAACCAAGCACGGAATTAAAAATTGGGGATACGATTCGTATTCGTTTTGGAGCAAGACTGCTTGAAATTCGTGTATTAGATATTCAAAAACAAGTTTCTAAACAAAACGCACAGTTGTTGTTTGAAATCATTCACGAAGAAAGAATTGAAGATGAACAAGCTTAATGTTGTGTGTGGAGCTCTTGTGATTGATGGAAAAGTCATGATCGCACAAAGAAATTATGGTTCAAGCCAAGGGTTCTTTGAATTTCCTGGTGGAAAAGTTGAGGGAAATGAAACAAAAGAAGAGGCATTAATTCGTGAATGGAAAGAAGAATGTGATATTGATATTTATGATGTTAGATATTTATCATCAAGTATTGATTATCAAGATGGATATGAAATTCACTTAACTTGTTTCACATGTACTTCTAATGAAAAACCAACAAAATTAAGTGTGCATTCAGAATATATTTGGACAACTCCAGATCATATATATGACTATAACTTCTTTAAATCTGATAAAATGCTTGTAGAAGCATTAAAGGAGGTATGGCCATGTTTGATAAAACCAACGAAACCAAAGTATTAAGAGATCCTGTGCATGGATATATTCATGTGAAATATCAAGTGATATGGGATTGCATCAATGCAAAAGAATTTCAAAGATTGCATCGCATTCATCAATTAGGTGGAGATTTTCAAATCTATCATACGGCAGAGCATTCACGTTTTTCACATAGTCTAGGCGTATATGAAATCACAAGACGAATGTGTGAAGAAGTGGATTCAATCACAGCTACTTTAAGTGAATATGAAAAAATTCAAGTTTTATGTGCTGCATTGTTGCATGATTTGGGCCATGGTCCTTTTTCGCATTTTTTTGAAACACTTCATAAGAAGCATCACGAACAAATGACTTGTGATTTGATTTTGGATCCAGAAACAGAAATTCATAAGGCTTTAGTAAAAGAAGATGAATCCCTACCACAAAATATTGTGTTGATTTTAACGCATAAACATCCCAAACCAATGATGCATCAAATGATCAGCTCACAATTGGATGCGGATCGTATGGACTATCTTTTAAGAGATGCTTATGAAACCGGTACAAGCTATGGTAATTTCGATTTAGAAAGAATTTTGCGAACGTTGCGAGTGAAAAATGATTCGTTGTGTGTGAAAATGAGTGGTATGCACAGTGTTGAAGACTATATTATGGCAAGATACCATATGTATTGGCAGGTTTACTTGCATCCAGATGCAAAATCATATGAAATTATGATTCAACAATTTTTTAAGCGATATGCAATAATCCGAAATATTGATGTGTTTGAACCATTAATGAATGGAGAACTATCGAACAATGATTTTTATTGGCTTAACAGATACATTGGTGACATGTTAATATATTCGACATTAATGATGTCTATTTAAGAATTATTGTATAGGTGTAAACGAAAGAGAGACTACACTTATGACAAGAACTTCAAAATATTTAAACTAAGATACTATTCTTTGCTTTTACAATCTTTTCAAATTGAAAAAGATTGATCGTGAAATCACTGATTATTTAGATACAAACAATAAAATGAATACGTATCATTTTGAATACTGTCCTAAATGCGGATGTTATCATCCTCATTTAATTAAGAGTGGTTTTGCCAACTCTTGTAAACAAATGCTTCGTTGTAAATCATGCGGAAAACGTTTTGTTGTAGACCGCGGTCAGCTTACTTTTTTATTCTCACCAAGACCAATCCAAATGGAATGAACTTATTCTGGATACATTGAATGGTGTATCTCTTAAAGAAACGGTCTGCTAAAATCAATGTAAACGAACGCAATGTTTTTTAATATGCGTCATAAATTATTGGTTAGTCTAGGAACTGAGGAACGTCCCATACACAGTGGGAAATGAAGTTGAAATGGATGAAAAGTATACTCCATACAATCATAAAGGGACTAAGATTGATGGAGTAGAACCTAAACATCGTGGAACACCTGCTACAAAAAGAGGATTATCTAATCAGCAGGTGTGTATTATCACTGCAATTCAGAGATTCGGTCATACAATTGCCAGAACATTAAATTATGGCAAAGCCATCATCCATAGATCTATTAAGATTTGGTGAATGTCTTGAATCTCAAAATCTTTTGTAATGCTAGATGGTTCTAACAGTTACAACGAACTTTTTAGAAAGTAAGAATTGTACTAAGAAAGTGTTAATCAGTCATGAGTCATATGATAAATTCAATCATTTAAATACAGTGAACAGTTTCCACAAATTGATTGAAGAAAGACTGCAAAAAATATAAAGGGGTAGCATCAAAATATATAAAAATCGTTACAACGCTCTTTTTGTCATGCAAAGAGAAACCCAAGGAATGGATAATACAGAAAAGCTACAGTACGTACTACTTAGATTGAAAAACATCTATAAGATCACTCGCTTAAAGGATTTGAAGAATGAATGGTTGTTCGCATAAGTGATAAAACGCAGAATTATAGCAAAATCACCAAATTGCTAGTTAAGCCTTTTTTTATTTAATGGATGAACACCGTATGTTCTATGGTTTTCAACAAGCATTAGCAAGCGAAGATGAAATATTAAAGGATTTCGCAAATCGAATTTTAAATCGTCATTTGTTTGAGTGGATCGAAGATCCAAGTGATCAACAAATGCAAGATATCAAACTGAAACTTATTGAATCTGGATATGATTTAGATTATTACTATTATGAAGCAATATCACATTCTAAGGCGTATTTGCCATATACAGAAAATGATGAAAATCAAATCATTTGGATGTTAGATTCTAAAAATGAATTGGTGTCTTTATCTAGTTGTTCACAGATTGTCAAGGCATTATTAAAGATGAAAAATCAAACGAATAAACGAATTTATTTTCCAAAAGAAATACTTTAAAATGAACGGTAACATGCGATGTGTTACCGTTTTCACTTGTGAAAAAATGGGATAAATATATATAAAATCATAGATTTTAAATTAAATTTGTTATATTTTTATTAAATTCTTATGTTTTTTAATAAATTTTCTTGCAAAAAAATCAGAGTGTGATATTATGCACTAGCTATGACAAATCAGGTACATTTATTTGATAAAATTTCAAATCAAACATTATACAAAGGAGAAGCTATAATTGACTTTTTGTGCGAACGAAGGACTTTTAGTTTCTTTTTAGTAATGATACACATCGATTTGAATGGAGAATATGGAAAAAAAGGATTAGTAATCCGTAGTGAATCTGATGTTCTTGTGAATTTGACACTTCGTTTAAATAGTCAAACAAAGGGGCATATTGAAACAGAATTTGGACAAATAGATTTGGATTGTCATACAAGTCATTATGATGTGGACGAAAATCATATAGAAGTAAAATACAGTCTTATACAGGGGAATGAAGAACAAAAATTTCACTTTGTACTATATATAAATAAGGAGGATACATATGCAGTCAATTGAAGTTGAATTAAAGCAGGCCATTCAAAGTGCAGTAAAAAAAGCATTTGATTTAGATTTAGATGTGCAAAACATTGTTGTTGAAACACCAAAAAATAAAGATCATGGTGATTTTTCAAGTAATGTTGCGATGCAATTAACTCGTCAATTACATCAAAATCCAAGAATGATTGCGCAAAGTTTATTAGATGCATTTTCATTAGAAATGGTTTCTAATATTGAAATTGCAGGACCTGGTTTCTTAAACTTTACATTATCTAAAGATCGTTTTAGTACAGTAATTTCTGATGTATTAGCACAAAAGGAAAATTACGGTCAACAACCATCTAATGGAATTAAAGTAGATTTAGAATATGTAAGTGCAAACCCAACTGGATCTTTACACTTAGGACATGCTCGTGGAGCTGCTTGGGGAGACAGTTGTGCACGTATCATGAAAAAAGCGGGATATGATGTAACTCGTGAATATTATGTAAATGATGCGGGTAACCAAATCACAAACTTGGCATTGTCTTTAAATGCTCGTTATCGTCAAGCACAAGGGATTCCTACAGAAATTGGTCAAGATGGTTACATGGGTAAGGATGTTGAAGAAAAAGGATATGAATTGGCGAAAGAATATCCTGAAACATACTTAGAACCTACAGAAGAAAATTTGAAATTCTTTAGAAAAGAAGGAATTAAGTTTGAATTAGATAAAATTAGAAAAGATTTAGATCGTTATCGTGTACATTTTGATGTTTGGTCAAGTGAACAAAGTATTCGCGATGCAGGTAAAGTAGAGGCTGCAATCAATGAATTGAATGAAAAGGGCTATGTATATGAAAAAGATGGTGCTTTATGGTTCGAAACAACAAAATTTGGAGATGATAAAGACCGTGTTTTAAGAAAACAAGACGGATCATTAACTTATTTAGTTCCAGATATTGCTTATCATAATGATAAATGTCAACGTGGATTTGATATGTTGGTTGACTTCTTTGGAGCTGATCACCATGGGTATATTCCTCGTTTAAAAAGCGAGTATGACAGCTTTAGGGAAACGATGCAGACAAATTACATGTAGATATTATTCAGATGGTTCGTTTAGTATCAAATGGGGAAGAAATGAAGATGTCAAAACGTTTAGGAAATGCGACAACAATTAATGAGTTGTGCGATAAAGTAGGCGTTGATGCAGCTCGTTATTTCTTCGTACAACGTGCATTAGATTCACATTTAGATTTCGATATTGAATTGGCAACTAAAAAGTCAAATGAAAACCCTGTTTACTATGCACAATATGCACATGCTCGTATGTGTTCTATTCAAAAACAAGCTCAAGATATTGAGTTAGCAACATCATTTGAAGATTTAACAAATGAAAAAGAAATTGAATTGATGAAATCTTTACAAGAATTCAATAAGGTTATTGTAGAAACAGCACAATCTCGCCAAGTTCATAAAATGTGTCACTATATTCAAAATTTAGCTAGTAAATTCCACAGCTTCTATAATGTATGTAAAGTTGTAGATCGTGATAATTTAGAATTAAGTTCACAACGTCTAGCTTTAGTAAAGGCAACTCAAATTGTTTTAGCTAACGCATTAGAATGTATTGGTGTTGAAGCCGTTGAATCAATGTAAGTATTAAGAGGAGTTTTATAGTATTATGAAAAAGTCTATGATTGAAGTAGCTTATCAAGTATTGACTAACAACGATGGTGCTATGCCATTTGTTGATCTTTGGAAAGATGTAAGTCAAGAAATGGGATTTAGTCAAACACAGTTTGAAGATAATATCGCACAATTTTATACAGATTTATCCTTAGATGGCCGTTTCTTGAATATGTCACAAAATACTTGGGATTTACGTTCACGTCACACGTATTCAGAAAGTGTAATGGATACAGATTCTATCGCAATTGACGAGGATGATGATGAAGAAGAAGAATCAGAAATCGTTGAAGATGGATTAGACGAAGTAGAAAAAGAAATGGAAGAAGAAGAAAACGAATAAAACGCATCCTTTTTCACAATAAATTCACATTGAATTGTTAGAATTGAAGTGGAAAGGAGAAGGAATGCAAGAAAATCTGCTTCATGCAGATTTTTTTTCTAGAAAAAAAATATGATAACCTAGAAGTTGTTAAGGAGATATTTATATGTTTAAAAGCATTTCATACGTTATAAAAGAAAATTGTTCAAATTTCTATCGTATTTTCTGTATCGCAAAATATGAATTATTGTCAGATATGCGAGATTCTAAATTTGGTATTTTTTGGAACTTTGCATCTCCAGCTATTCAAGTGTTCACATACTGGTTAGTCTTTGGGATTGCTTGGGGAAGAAAAGCACAAACATACAAAGGTATTACTGTCGAATATTTGCCATGGCTTGTTGTAGCATTTAGTGTATGGTGGTATATTCGCCCATGCATTGTAGATGGATGTTCTGCCGTATTTTCAAAGACAAACGTCATCACAAGAATGAAGTTTCCGGTGTCAGTTTTACCAGCAACGATTTGTTTAAGAGAACTATTCAATCACTTTGTGATGTTAATTATCACATTCGTTACTTTGATTTTAAGTGGATGGTATCCAAATCTAAACTGGCTTTGGATTCTATATTATATGTTCTGTGCATTTATGCTTGGAGAAGCGATTTCACTTGTATTATCTGTACTCACAATGTTATGGCGTGATGTAAAGAAATTTATTTCTTCAATCATGCGTATGTTGATGTACTTCTCGCCTATTTTATGGGATTGTCATTTTAAAGCAGATGTTCCATTCGCAAGTATTTTAAATAAACTTGTGAAGGCAAATCCAATCTATTATATTGTCCAAGGATATAGAGATGCCGTTTTCTATGGAAGAAACGTATTTGATCATCCTGCTATTACACTTTATTTCTGGTGTCTAGTTTTCTTGATTTTTGCGTTAGGATGCTATTTGATGTACACCTTCAAAAAGAAATTTATCGATATGATTTAAGGAGGTTTTTATGTCTAAAGAAGAATATGCTGTTGAAGTCGAAAACATTTCGAAAATCTATACTTTAAGAAATAAAAACAATCAATATAAAACAGATAAGAAAGAATTCTATGCATTAAAAGACGTTTCTTTTTTTAAAATAAAAAAGGCGATGTGGTTGGAATTCTTTGGAACTAATGGATCTGGTAAATCTACATTATCTTTATTATTATCAGGTATTTCTGAAATTAATAGTGGAACCATGAAAATTAATGGAGAACAAGCATTGATTGCCATTAATACAGGATTGAATCAACAATTGACAGGACTTGAAAATATTAACGTCAAAGGCGCATTGATGGGGCTTAGAAAAAGAGAATTCAAGAAATCACAAATGATGTTATTGATTTTGCAGAATTAGGAGATTTCTTATATCAGCCCGTAAAAAAATATTCATCAGGTATGAAATCTCGTTTAGGATTTTCCATCTCACTTGCATTAAATCCAGATATTTTTATTGTCGATGAAGCATTAAGTGTTGGAGATAAAGGTTTTGCGAAAAAATGCATGAAGCGTATGATGAAACTAAGAGATGAAGAAGGAAAAACAATCTTCTTTATTTCTCACTCATTAAGTCAAGTTCGCGAATTCTGCAAGACAGGAATGTGGATTGAAGGTGGTCAGCTTGTTGAAATGGGTGACATTAATAAAGTGTGTGATGATTATTCTGTTTATGTAGACAAATTAGAGGCGATGAGCAAAAAGGAAAAGAAAAAATTCTTAGATGAAAAATTTGAAAAGCGTTTGCTTCCTAAAAAAGAAAAAAAGGGTATCGCAAAATTATTTGGTTAATAAAGGAGTTTATGGACTCCTTTTCAATTTGTCAAAAATAGTTTACAATTACAGTGTTTATATAGGGAGGTTTATACTCATGAAAACAGTAATAACATATGGAACTTTTGATTTATTTCATGTAGGTCATTTAAATTTATTACGCCGTGCAAAAGAATTAGGGGATTATTTGATTGTTGCGGTAAGTAGTGATGAGTTTAATTTGGGTAAAAATAAAGTGTGTAAAATTAAAGACACAGATCGTATGAAGATTGTAGAAGCGATTAAATATGTAGACAAGGTTATTCCAGAAACAAGTTGGGAACAAAAAATTGAAGATGTAAAAAAATATAATGTAGATGTGTTTGTTATGGGCGATGATTGGAAGGGAAAATTTGATTTCTTAAAAGATTATTGTGAAGTTGTTTATTTACCAAGAACAGAAGGTATTAGTACAACACAATTAAAAGAGGAATTGAAGGGTTAATATGCGTACTATCAGTATTATCCTTCCTTTTTTTAAGTACAAACATTATTTTAAAGAATGTCTACAAAATTTAGCACAAAGCACATTTAAAGATTTTGAATTAATTGTTGTTTTAGATCATCCAACTGAAGATATTGATGATTTATTAGAACAATATAATTCTGTTTTTGACATGAAAGTATACAAATTACCTGAAGGAGTAACAGGTGTAGCGGCTTGTCGAAATGTTGGTATTCAAGAAGCAAAAGGTGCCTATCTTTACTTTTTGGATAGTGACGATTACGTTTTGGAAGATACTCTACAAAATATGATCAAGGCGATAGATCATGATGTGGATATGGTTTATGGTATGATCAATCATACTTGGAATAATAAGGCGAATTATCTTCATAAAATTGAAAATAAAGAAGTAGATGAAGAGGATCAAGAAGAAAGAGAACAAAAACGTTTAAATAAACTTTCTGATTTTATTTCTTTTTCGTCATATGAAAAAGATGAACAACAAGCTAAAGCTATTTTTTATACAATGGATAACCGAAAAGGAATTCGCACCTTTACAGTGTTAGGTAATTTGTATAATCGTGATTTTGTTGTTCGCAATAACTTAAAGTTTAATGAGAACTTTAGATATTATTGTGATATGACATTCATGTGTCCATTATTAGAAAAATTGACTTCCGCTTTACAAGTAGAAGAAGCAATCTATGTGAAACGTAAGCATAATGATCCAATTAATGAACCAGCATTGAGTCAGGAAGAGAATGAAAATCGTTTTAATGAAAGATGCGATGCGGTTGAATATACACGTACACTTTTAAAAGAAGAAGGGGTTGTACGTTTCTGCTTAGATCGTAAAATTGTATCGTATTTTGTTTCTCAAATGGCAAAGAAGATTCGCCGTAGTCAAGATGATTTGTGGCGTACTGAATATTTTGAACGAATGGCTAAAACAATCGATGGCATTCGTCCAGAAGTGATGAATCGATATAAGCGTAATTCTAGAAAAATGGTAGCTTATCTACAAAATCGTGACTTGAAAGGTGTCCAAAGTTGTGTTCGAAGAAAATTAGGAATTAAAAAGTTTTTTAGAATCTTTAAAAATAAGAATGTTTTATTTAAACTTGCTTACTATCATGTTTATTCTAAGAAACCAATTCAAGAAAACACAATTTTATTTGAAACATTTATGGCTAAAAATTACTCAGACAGCCCTAAATATATATATGAATATATTGCCAAGAATTATCCAGGCAAATATAAATGTGTATGGGCATTGAATGATGGGCATGAAGTTCCTTATGGAGCAGAAGTTGTAAAGCGTTTCTCTTTTAAATATGCGTATTATTTAGCTGTTAGTAAATATTTTGTATTTAATGTTAGACAACCATTGTGGTATCGCAAAAGAGAAGGCCAAGTATTTGTTGAAACTTGGCATGGTACACCATTAAAACGTCTTGTGTTCGATCAAGAAGAAGTAACTTCAGCATCTCCAAAATATAAGCAGCAATTCTATCGCCAAAGACAAGAATGGGATTATTTAGTAAGTGCCAATCCGTTTAGTACGAAAACATTTAGAAGTTGTTTTATGTATGAGGGTAAAATGCTTGAATATGGATATCCAAGAAATGATATTTTATATTGGCCAAACAAAGATCAAATTGCGAAAGACTTAAGAAAAAAACTAGGTATTCCAGAAGATAAGAAAACGATTTTATATGCACCAACATGGCGTGATGATGAACATTATGGAAAAGGTGAATATAAATTTACATTGGCCTTAGATTTGAAGTTAATGATGGAAAAATTATCAGATGAATATGTTGTTTTATTAAGAACGCACTTCATTATATTGCGGATAACATTGATACAACAGGACTTGAAGGTTTTGTTTATAATTTAAGCAAATATGATGATATTAGTGAAATCTATTTGATTAGTGATATTTGTATTACAGACTATTCAAGTGTATTCTTTGATTTTGCGAATTTAAAACGACCAGTCCTTTTCTATACATATGATATTGAAAAATATAAAAATCAATTACGAGGATTCTATATTGATATGAATACTGAGGTTCCAGGCCCATTATTATATACAAGTGAAGAAGTTGTGAATGCGATTTTACATATTGATCAAATCAATGAAGAGTATAAAGAACGTTATGAAGAATTCTACAAGCGTTTCTGTTGTTATGACGATGGAAATGCGTCAAAGCATATTGTAGAGGAAGTATTTAAATAAAAGAAGGGGGATAGCCATGTTAATTAAGCTTTTAAGACCTATTAAAAAGTTTGCGGGAAAGTGTATTCGCTTGGCCTATAAATTAACATATCGTCTATTTAAAGTAGATGATAAGCTTGTCATATTTATATCTTTTCATGGCCGTGGCTATTCGGATAATCCTAAAGCTATTTATGAACAAATGAGACAAGATCCACGATTTGTTGGATACCGTTTTATTTGGTTTATAAAAAATCATAAAGAAAAAGAATATTCATATTGAAGGAGCTGAAATAAAGGAATATTTCAGCATTCCTTATTTTTATTATTTGTCCAAGGCAAAATTATGGGTAGTGAACTGCAAATTACCTACATATATCTTTAAAAAGGAAAATCAGGTTTATCTACAAACATGGCACGGAACTCCGTTAAAACGATTAGCTCACGATATTGATGTAAGTGAAGATACAACGTTCTATCGATCTGGAGTTAGTTATGAACAGATGTGCCATTCTTATGATGTAGATGTCGCAAGATATAATTATATGATTAGTCCGAATGCGTTTTGTACGCGTGTTTTTCAAACATCTTTTAAAATCAATAGAGAAAGATTGATTGAAACAGGTTATCCTAGAAATGATTTTATTTCAAATGCCACAAAAGAAGAATGTGATGCAATAAAAAATAAGTATCATTTGCCTATGGATAAAAAGATTGTGTTATATGCACCTACATGGAGAGATAATTCTTATGTTTCTGCAGGTTATACTTTTGAATTGAAGGCAAACTTTAGAAAATGGAAAGAAATTTTAGGCGAAGATACAATTGTTGTATTTAAACCTCATTATTTAATTATTAACACATTTAAAGATGATCCAGAATTAGATGGATTCTTATATTCTATACCTGCACAAGCAGAAATTAATGAGTTATATGTGATTAGCGACATTTTAATTACAGATTATTCGAGCGTTTTCTTTGATTATGCGATATTGAAACGACCTATTTATTTCTATATGTATGATTTAAAAGAATATGCCACAGATTTAAGAGGTTTCTATTTAGATATTCATAAGGATATTCCTGGTGAAATTTATATGGACGAAGAAACCATGTTGAAAGCTATTAAAAATGAAGTGTATGATTATTCGAAATTAAATGAATTTAATCAATATTTTAATAATCATGAAGATGGAAAGGCATCTAAAAGAGTTGTAGATATTCTATATAAGGCGGTGCACTAAAATGGGATTAAGTAAGATAATCTTAAATATTGCTTTAAAGATTGTAGATATTTTAACTTTTTATATTCATCCAAAGAAGAATCACATTACTTTTATTAGTTTAACTCAAAGTGAATTATCGTCTGATTTTAAATTAATTGATAAACAATTACGTCATGAGAATAAATATGACATTCATTATATTTTATTGATGTTCGAAAAGAATTTATGGGGTGATTTTAAATACTTTTTGAATTGTTTAAAACAACTTGTTGAAATCAAAAAATCAAGCTTAGTGATTTTAAATGATAATAATTATGTGATTAGTCATATGAAACCAAAGAATGTTAAGGTACTACAAATTTGGCATGCGTGTGGAGCCGTGAAGAAATTTGGAAATCAAATTAAAAGGCAATATCCTGTACAAAACTATGATTATGTCTTATGTAATGCGGAATATTGGAAAGATCCTTATTCTCAAGCTTTTAATGTAGAAAAAGATCAAGTTTTGGTGACGGGAATGCCTAGAATTGATACATTGTTAAATTTGAATGGAAAAGATGAATTCTATTTGAAATATCCTGAATTAAAGGATAAAAAATTATGTTTATACGCACCTACTTTTAGAGGAAATATCATTGATGGCTTTAAAATCCAGTCTTTTGATTTCACAAAAATTAAAGATTATATTGTATTATATAAGTTTCATCCATTACTTGGAGACATTCAGTGCAAAGGTGGAATCAATATGAATAAAGAAGATTTATATACACTGATGCAGGTGAGTGATTGTTTAATATCCGATTATTCGAGTGTTATATTTGATTATTCTTTATTAAATAAACCGATGATTAGCTATATTCCAGATATTGATGAATATAAACAAGATATAGGATTGAATATTGATTTTAACGATTTTCCAGGCCCAGTATGTACGGATGAAGATCAATTGATGGAAGCATTGAAATTTGAAGATTATGATTATGACAAATTATCTTATTTTCAAATGAAGTATATGGTATATACAGATGGAAGAAATACAAGTCGAGTCGTTGATACAATCAATCAGATTATGGAAGAGGCATAGGTCCTCTTTCTTTTTATTTACAAATGTATGAAAAAAATTACAATTAATATTGAAACAAAATGTAAATTGTAGTATTATACAGACAACACATTGATATGGAAGAGTAATTCACTTAGTTTTAGCCAAGAGAGATATTGTTTGGTGGAAAATATCGTAAAGCTAGAGAATGAAAATCACCATGGAGTGGCTATAGCGATAATGTAGTTATAGACGTGAGTCTTACGATATAAAGACTAGATGTGATTGCATCGATGAGGGCATTCGTTAGAATGAATTAGAGTGGTACCGCGGAAGAATAAAAATATTACCTTTCGTCTCTGAAGTTGTTTATTAAGCAACAAGAGACGGAAGGTTTTTTGTTGCAGAAAAGGAGAATTTGAGAATGAAGAAAAATGAAAACACAAAATTGAATCGTTCCTGGATGGCAGCATTTTCAGTGGCAACTACTGCTTTTGCGGCTCATGCAGGCGGAGGATTTGCGACAGGAAATCAGGAAAACACATGGTTTGTCAGTTTAGGTTGGCCAGCTATTGTTGGCGTAGCGGTTGCGATGTTACTTTTAGCAATGACAATTCGTGAAGGTCAAATTATGATGAATTCACGAGGATTAAAAAACATATAAAGAATTATTTGAATGTTTATTTCATCCATTTGATAAGGTAGAACTATTATTTGAATTATTCTTTAACATCATGGTTTTAATGGTTGTCGCATCCTGTATTTCTGGAGCAGCCAGTGCATTAACACAATACTTTGGATTGAATTACTATCTAGGAACATTTGTGATTGGACTTGTTGTATTGTTTTTAACGATTTTTGGAGTCGACTTAATTCGTAGAGCAAGTACATATATGGGCATTGTCATTTTAGTATTAGCTGTATCTATTTATACAGTTGGCTTATTAAATGGACATAACTTATTAGATGTTATGCGCGTTGATTTTTCAGTACATGGATGGAGTCAACTTCCAAAAGCAGTTTGGAACGGTGTTACTTATTCAGCTTTTCAATGGGTGACAGTACCAGCTATCCTAGTTTGTGGAACAAGTGTATTAAAAACAAAACAAGATTGTGATCGTTCAATGGCATTAACATTCACATTGAATATGTTAGGATTAGGACTTGCCGTATTAATGTTACTTTGTTGGCAACACTATTATTTGACGCAGCCAAACGGAACAACTTTACCAACGTTGACAACATTAAAATCATTTGGAGCAAACTGGCTTGTAGCACTTTATGGATTGGTATTATTCTTATGCTTGATTTCAAGTGCAGTCTGCGTCATCTTTGGCTTTGTGAATCGTTTCGAAAATGTGAAGTTTCTTCAAAAAGTTGAAAATGTACCAGTACGCAGAGCTTTAGTTTCAGCATTCATCATGGTAGTTTCTATGGGAATCTCATTTGTAGGACTTACAAATGTTGTGAAGTATGGATATGGATATTGTGGATATTTAGGAATCGCAATTATCATTGTTCCATTATTAACAGTGGGATTCTATAAAAATCGTAAATTTATGAAAGAAAACTCGCAAGACGCAAAAAGTATCTTTTGAAGAAGCTTATGAAGAAAAATTAGACGGGAGATTAATTTCCCGTCTTTATTTCTTCCATTTTTTCATCAAGTGTCTTACAAATTTTAGCGCATTCTAATAATTCTTTATCAATTTCATTTAAGCGTTCTTTTGATAAGTTCTTCTTATAGCGAATTTTGTGTTCTAGACTTGCCCAGAAATCCATCGCAATGGTTCTGAATTGTACCTCTACCTTGACCCATTTTTTCTCATCGGATAAAAAGATAGGAATTTCTACAATTAAATGAAGACTTCGATACCCATTTTCTTTTGGATTTTGAATGTAATCTTTTTTTTCGATCAAGCGAACATCATCTTGGTTAAGAAAAGAGTTGGCCAAAGAATAAATATCTTCAGTGAATGAACATACCACACGAACACCTGCAATATCAAATAGATTGTTTTCAATGTTTGGGATGGTTAAAGCAAGATTCTTTTTTTTGAAGTTTTTTAAGAATGCTAGATTGCGATTTAATACGCGTATGAATGGATTCAATGGGATTACGATCATAGAATAGGGAGAATTGTTCGTTAAGTACTTTAAATTTAGTTTCCACTTCCATTAAGGCACAATTGTAGTATGTCATCATTTGACGATATGGAAGAGTACTTTCTTCTACAAAATCTGTGAATGCATCGACTAATTTTATATTTGGCATAATTACTCCTTAAATGTGACTTCAATTGTATAATCATCTGTGTCAGGAATAATGGAAACAATTTCTTTAATACTTTTCTTTGTGTTTTTCTTGAGCTGTTTTCATTAATCCTTTTTCTTTTGCCTCAGATAAAGCCTTATCTTTTTTGTTCGAGCGCAAAAGCTTTATAGTCACTCACACTAATTGGGTTAAAAATATTTTTTGTTTCATCATAGACTTCAATGCTTGATTCATCAATTGAATTTGAAATAACAGCAGGTTTATCGACAGTCACATGAATCGTTGAGTCGTTGATTTCTACATTTGCCTTAGATAAATCTGTACCTAATTGAATTTCCCCTTCAAATGTTAGAATGAAGTATTTGTTTGTCAAAGGGATAGACCATCCATTGAGATTTAATGAATTTTCGAATTTTCCTACTTTCGTATAATGATATTTTGTGGTTACTAAATCACTCGCCTGTTCAATTCGATTCTGAATTAATGTAGATGTGATTTCTGGTTCTGTTTGTTTATTCATAAAGAACATACCACCAATAAAGGCAATTAAGATACATATAAGAATGAATAAAATTTTTTTAAAGTTTTTCATAAGTGACCTCCTTTTTAAAATTGTAACATAAATGAACAAAGCTAATAAACTGACATGCATAATGTCGAATTATTGCGTATAGTAAGAATACGACGGAAACGATTATATGATATAATGATTAGCGTGGAGGGTTTTCATGACTAAAGTAGAATTTCAAAAGGCTTGTTTAGAAGCTGGCATCCAATTAAATGAAGAACAAATGAATCAATTTGAAAAATATATGCAACTTCTTATTGAATGGAATGAGAAGATGAATTTAACGGCAATTACGCAGGAAGAAGAAGTGTGGGAGAAACATTTCTACGATTCAATCATGCCTTTTTCAAATATTGATTTTGAAACAATGTGTGATATTGGTTCAGGAGCAGGTTTTCCTGGAATCCCAGTAAAAATTGCATTTCCACATGTACATATGACATTGGTGGAGCCTTTACAAAAGCGTTGTCGTTTTTTAAATGAAGTGAAAACTCAATTGAACTTAGAAAATCTAGATATATTAAATGTTCGAGCCGAAGATTTAGCGAAAGAAAAGCGTGAATGTTTTGATGTGGTCAGCGCACGTGCTGTTGCGAAATTATCAATTTTATTAGAACTTTGTGTTCCTTTTGTGAAAATGAATCGTACAATGGTGGCACTAAAAGGAAAAAATGGACATGAAGAATTATTAAATGCGAAAAAGGCAATTGATACATTAGGTGTTGAATTGGTTGATGAAGAAAAATTCATGATTGAAGAGGATGCAACACGTATTAATTTATATTTTAAAAAGGTAAAACATACACCTAGTAAATATCCTAGGGCGTATGGGCAAATCAAGAAAAAACCTTTGGAGGGTTAAGTATGGGAAAAGTAATGGCGATTTCTAATCAAAAAGGTGGAGTTGGAAAACGACAACTTCTATAAATTTGGCGAGTGGACTTGCACATGTAGGTAAAAAGTATTATTGATTGATTTCGATTCACAGGGAAATGCTACACAGGGATTGGGTGCGAATCAAAATAATTCACAGGCGACAATTTATTCAGTTTTAATGGAAGGTGTTCCAATACAGCAGGCTATCGTGCCTAAGGTGAATCCTAGAATTGATATTGTACCGGCTAACATTAATTTAGCTGGAGCTGATTTGGATATGGATAAAATGGAATATGGCAAGGAAGAATTGTTGAAAAAGGCAATTGCACCCATTCGAGATCAATATGATTATATTATTATTGATTGTCCACCTTCACTTGGCTTATTAAATACAAACGCATTAACGGCAGCTGACAGTATTTTGATTCCAGTACAATGTGAATATTATGCATTGGAAGGTGTAACGCAATTGTTGATTACAATTCGTCTTGTACAAAGAACAAGTAATCGTAATTTGAAAATCGAAGGAATTTTATTAACGATGTTTGATATTCGTACAAGATTGAGTGTTGATGTATCGCAAGATGTTCGTCAAACATTTGGAAAGCTTGTATATCAAAATTCAATTCCAAGAAATGTAAAATTGTCTGAAGCACCAAGTCGTGGTGTATCGATTTTTGAATATGATCCAAAAAGTACAGGTGCCAAGGCATATGCTGGTTTAACTGAAGAAGTACTAAAACGTAATTCAAAGGAGGCATAATTTATGGATAACAAAAATAATGCTCGTTTAGGAAAAAGGCTTGTCTAGTATTTTTGGGCAAGATGTTTCCAAGGTATTAGATGATATTCAAAATGGAGATATGGAAGTTGAAAGTCAGCAACAATCAAAGATTCCTGTAAATGAAATTCGACCAAATCCATATCAGCCTCGTAAAGTATTTAATGATGAAGCGTTAAAAGATTAAAATTAAGTTCATCTATTAAGCAACATGGTGTATTTACGCCTATTCTAGTTAAAAAAAGTATTCAGGGATATGATTTGATTGCAGGTGAAAGAAGACTTAGAGCTTCAAAACTTGCTGGATTTAGAGAATATTCCAGCTATCATTGTTGATTTTGATGATCAGGAAATGATGGAAATTGCGTTGTTAGAAAATATTCAACGTGAAGATTTAAACGTAATTGAAGAAGCAAAAAGCCTATGAAAAATTGATTCAGCGTTTAGGATATACACAAGAACAATTGGCTCATCGTGTGGGAAAATCACGTGAACATATCACAAACTTATTGCGATTGTTAAAACTTCCTGAAGATGTACAGGAATATGTTGTAAATAAACAATTAAGTATGGGGCATGTTCGTGCTTTGTTGGGTCTTAAAACGGAATCTAGCATGCGTAAGATTGCTAAGCAGGCCATTGATCAAGGGTTGTCTGTGCGTAAAGTAGAACAAATTGTAAAGGATACAAATAATAAAAAAACGGTAGAAAAACCAAAGGAAGATATTTATGTGAAAGCAGCTAAAGAAAAGCTACAAGAATTCTTCCAAACATCTGTATCTATCAGTAAAAATTCAATTTCTATTCATTATGAAAATAAAGAAGACTTAAATCGAATACTAGAATTATTGAATCTAGTTGAAGAAGAATAAGTCTTCTTTTTTTGACAATTGTATCATTTTTTGTATAATATTCATTATTCATGGAGTTGTAGTAAAAAAATAGCGCCAGGACTAGAAACTAGTTGACGAGGACCAGACTTATCGAAAGATTCGGCGGGTAGTCTGGAGGTTGATACAACCTTTAACGATGGACAAAACCAATGTGTGAACATTGAACAAAGCCATTTAGTATCCTCCATGAAAATAATATAATAGGAGGATTTTTTTATAATGTGTGGAATCACAGCTTACGCGGGTAAAGAAAATGCTTTACCATTTTTATTGCAGGGGTTAGAAAAACTGGAGTATCGTGGATATGACTCTGCAGGAGTGACATTAGTTTCAAGTCATCATTTAGAAACGTATAAGGCCAAGGGACGCTTAACAAATTTAGAGGAAATATTATCCGAAAAAGAACATCCTGAACATACAGGAATTGGACATACACGTTGGGCAACACATGGTGTTCCAAGTAATATGAATTCACATCCACATACAAATGAGAGTGAGACAATTTCAATTGTACATAATGGAATCATCGAAAACTATGCATCCATCAAAGAATGCTTATTGGAACAAGGATATAAATTTCAATCACAGACAGATAGTGAAGTCATTGTTCATATGTTGGATTATTACTATCAAGGAGATATGATGTATGCCTTAAAGAAATGTGTACAATATCTTCAAGGAAGTTTTGCGTTATGTGTGGTTTGTACAGATTATCCAGACTGCGTATTTGTCGCAAAAAAAGAAAGTCCAATGATTGTTGGAAAAACCGATACGGCTGCTTTTTGTGCAAGTGATATTCCAGCTGTATTAGATTACACAAAGGATATTTGTGCTTTAGAAGATGATCAAATGGCTGTTTTGAAACCAGGCAGTATTGAATTGTATGATTTCTTTGGAGACAAAGTATCTATGAAATGGACACATATTTCATATGATGCGTGTGCAGCTCAAAAAGGTGGATATGATACGTTTATGCAAAAAGAGATGCATGAACAGCCATATGTCATTAAAGAAACGCTAAGAGCTCATATTGAAAATAATTTGGCTATGCCAGAATTATCTGGTTTAGACGTTTCAAAAATTAATCAAATCTACTTTGTTGCATGCGGAACTGCATATCATGCGAGTTTGTATGCTCAATACTTATTGCGCACATGGATTGATTTACCAATTTACTGCATTAGTGCAAGTGAGTTTAGATATGGAAATTATCGAATTAATGAAAACACTTTATGCATCTTTGTTTCACAATCTGGAGAAACAGCCGATACTTTTGGCGGCATTAAAACTTTCAAAAAGAAAACAAAAGCACAAACATTAGCTGTGACAAATGTATTAGGCTCTAGTCTAGCTCGTTTATCTGATTTTGTATTATATACTTGTGCTGGGCCAGAAATTGCAGTCGCAAAGTACGAAGGCTTATACAACACAACTTGTGCTGTTGGCATGTTTATGTTTAAAACTTGCAGCATTATGTAATGGGGTTTTAGAAAACCAAAATCATATGATTGATCAGTTGAAACAAATGCCAGAAGTGGTAGAAGAAATGCTTCAACAAGAAGATAAAATGGCTGAATTCGCAAAACTACTTACAAATCAAAAAGATGCTTACTTTATTGGTAGACAATTGGATTATTTAAGTGTTTTAGAAGGGGCGTTAAAACTAAAAGAAGTTTCTTATGTACATGCCGATGCATATATGGCTGGAGAATTAAAACATGGTCCTATCGCATTGATTGAAAAAGATACGGTAGTGATTGCGTTAGCTACACAGCCTAATGTTGCACAAAAGACAATTTCAAATATTTTAGAAACAGTGGCTCGTGGGGCCAAAGTTATTCTAATTACTTCAAAAAATCAGAATGCAGAAGGTTTTGATTATGTAATTCGTATTCCGGATGTGGATCCACTATTTAGTTGTATCCCAGCAACTGTTTTATTGCAGGAACTCGCATATTATGTCGCAAAAGAAAAAGGTTGCGATGTAGATAAACCTCGTAACCTTGCGAAAAGTGTGACTGTAGAATAATTATTCTTTGATTTCTGTAACAATATAATGAATGGTTTGATCTAAACCATGCTCAGATAAATATTTTTTTAATAAGTGATGGATGAGGGCGTCTGTTTCCGGGTGAATCAGAATTTTACCTCGTCCATTTTCATAATATTCAAGTGCGCTTGAATCGGTGTATTTTTCTTTTTGATAGATCATACTTGCAGCAACTCGATCACAAAACATTTCAATGACATAATTGGTTGGCATTTTACATGCATATATACCATTTACGCCAAAATCAAGCCAATATTCCCAATGATGTTTGTTTCTTCCTTTATGATGTAACCAACCTAATGAATAGCCTTTTTCTTCTTTTTCTGCATCAATAGGAGAGCGGAATCCTTGATAATAATGAAAACCAGTTTTTAATTCGATATAAGAGTATTTGCTTAAGTCATGTAGGAATCCTTGTTTGTATAAATGACAGCGAAAACACAAGTATGTAACTTTTACTTTGTGCTTATTGATTGTATGTAAATGGGCTAATGCTTTATTCATAAATTCACTTCTTTCTTGCCTATTTTATCATATGAATAATAAGAAAACCATTCTAGTGTTGGTGTCTAGAATGGTTCCTTTTTGTTTATTATTATTTTTTAAAAGAGAGATATGATTATTGGTTTATTTTCTACATTCATTGCCTTATCTTTTAAGGCACTTATAGAATATCATTCCATATTGTCACAATTTTATTTTAACTTTGGTAAAAGTTGTGAAATTGTAAAGTAAACCATTTTCAAGAATTAGAGTAGTTTTCCTTTTATGTAATATGAATTATAAATTGTAGATTCATATTTTAAAAGTGATATATAGATAAAAATTTGAATTGTATTTTC
>VOFK01001963.1_pt1 | contig 28136 bp, 50 predicted proteins | sample 5384121 | NCBI WGS metagenome assembly VOFK01 (sample SAMN12384730, study PRJNA508395) | human gut metagenome | isolation source: healthy gut J | host: Homo sapiens | reverse complement strand
CTCGATTGCTTCCGTTCGGTTGCGTATTTGCTTGTCTGACGAAGACTGGAAGCTTTCGTGGGCTTTGCCGCTTCCTTTAAGGAAGGCTCGATCCATGCTTCCTTTACAGTCAGGGAGTTGGGATTTAAGTTCAGGGAGCCGTCTTCATTGTAAACGCCCTTTTCTTCATCAATGATGTTCTCATACAGACGAACGGTTGCTTTTTGACTGCAGTCTGGCACGCTACCCAGTGAATGGTGCCCACTTTACCTTACGTCCTTCAAAGCCGCTTCCGGACTTGGTTGCAGGATCGTAGGTTCCATGGATTACGGTTACATTGCCGTTTTCATCCTTTTCACAGCCTGTGCAGGTGACAAAGTACGCGTTCATCAGGCGCACTTCGTTGCCCGGGAACATACGGAAGTATTTCTTCGGAGGCTCCTCCATGAAGTCTTCGCGTTCGATACAAAGCTCTCTGCCAAACGGAACCTTTACGGCTGCCCAGTGCTTCGTTTTCCAGGTTATTCGGAGCGTCCAGATATTCGATCTGGTCTTCCGGATAGTTGTCGATCACAAGCTTCACCGGATCAACGACTGCCATCACTCTGGCGCGTTTTAATTTCAGGTCTTCCCGGATGCAATATTCCAGCATCGCATAATCTACGGAAGAATTTGCTCTTGGAAATAACCGCACAGGTCTACGAACTTCTTGATGGATTCCGGTGTGAATCCTCTTCTGCGCAGTGCTGCGATGGATACCAGTCTGGGATCATCCCAGCCGTCTACGATGCCCTGCTTCTACCAGCTTCTTAATATAACGTTTGCCGGTAACCACGTTGGTCAGATACAGCTTTGCAAACTCAATCTGACGGGGCGGATAGGGTTTGTATTCCAGCTCCCGCACAACCCAGTCGTACAGCGGACGGTGATCCTCAAATTCCAGCGTACAGATGGAATGGGTAATGCCCTCGATGGCATCCTCGATGGGATGTGCAAAATCGTACATCGGATAGATACACCATTTATCTCCGGTATTGTGATGTGTCATGTGCGCCACACGATAAATAACCGGATCTCTCATGTTCATATTTGGGCTTGCCATATCGATTCTGGCGCGCAGAACCTTTTCGCCGTCGGCATATTTGCCCGCTTTCATCTCTTCAAACAAAGTGAGGTTTTTCTTCTACGCTTCTCTCTGCACCGGGATCCATCTTACCTGGCTCGGTCAGCGTACCGCGGTATTCACGGATCTGATCCGCGGAAAGATCAGAAACGTAAGCTTTGCCTTTCTGAATCAGCTTTACAGCGCCCTCATACATCTGGTCGAAATAGTTGGATGCAAAGAACAGTCTGTCCTCCCAGTCTGCGCCCAGCCATTTTACGTCCGCCTTGATCGATTCTACAAATTCGATCTTTTCTTTTCGTCGGGTTGGTATCGTCAAAACGGAGATTGAATTTACCGCCGTACTGCTTTGCAAGTCCATAATTTAACAGAATGCTCTTGGCATGTCCGATATGCAGATATCCGTTGGGTTCCGGCGGAAATCTGGTATGTACTGTTTCGTAAACGCCTTCCTCCAGATCTTTATCAATCATCTGCTCGATGAAGTTTCTGGGAAACAGGCTCCTTTGCTTCTTCTGCTGCAGGATTTTCTTTCGAGAATTCAGCCATTTTCCTTATCTCCCATCCTTTCATTTCCTTATTATTGTTTTATCTTATCAAAAAACAAACATTAAAATACAACATCGTTCTTAAGAAAATAATAATGTTCTTTCCCCTGTTATATGATAAAATACCTTTTGCAGGGATATTTTATCAGTTTCGGAATACCCTGCTGTACAAATGTTATAACTACACTTTTTTATGCAGGAGGACTCCCTTATGAATCGTGCCTTACTCAAACAGGATGCCAAGGACGCTATGAAAGCGGCAAATCCGCATCCGGTACTCACCACCCTTGTTTTCTGGGCGATCCAGCTCGCCGCGCAGATCATTCTTGGTATTGTTTCCAGTATCTGCGGCTTTACTACCTACTTTTTTCTGCAGCCATCAGCTCCGGCATGTATGAAGACAGTGCATTTTTTAAACTATGCCCCCAGCATCGGCGCTTTCCTGATCTACCTGGTTGTTGCGATCGTTATCGGCCTACTGATCGGTACCGTTCAGTTTGGTTATTATGCATACAGCCTGAAGGTTTTCAAGCATGAAGAAGCCGGCATTTCCGAGCTGCTTGCATACTTTCCCATGCTGCTCAAGATTTTTGGTCTTTCCCTCTGGATGGGTCTGTTCATCATGCTGTGGAGCTGCCTGTGCTACATCCCCGGCATCATCGCTGCACTGCGTTATTCCCAGGCCTTCTACATTCTGGCAGAAGATCCCAATAAGGGAATCCGTCAGTGTGTCAATGAAAGTAAAGAGCTGATGAGCGGTCATCTGTGGGAATACTTCGTGCTGCAGCTTTTTATCCTCTGGTATCTACTTTCACAGGTGTTACCTGCGGTATTGCAAGCCTGTATGTAACTCCTTATACCGAGATTACCAACGCCGGTTATTATTTAAGCTTAAAGCCGGAACAATCTTATGACGGCGGATATGGATGCGATCCTCAGCCGGATGATGATCTGAGAATTTTTCGGAAAATAATTATTGTAACCATATGATTTTTATAAAATATCCATTCGTACAGGTGTACTTCCTAAAGACCTGGGCGGATGGATATTTTTTATTTTTATAAAAAAGGATGTGCATCCTCGTAAAGCATTTATTATCGTATGGAAACGAAGTTCCCTATACGATAATAAGAACCAGATACCCGAGGCGAAGCCTCTTTCTTGGCATCTGGTTCTTATTTTCAATCTTTACCGCCTTCCGATACTAGGCGATATCCTGTATTTTTTGCGATGTCACCGCTTTGCCCCCGGAGTTTCAGCCACTGCTCATCCGAGCCGGTGCGCCGTTTTGTGTAGCTTTAGTGATGGAACAGTCTGATTCCGGTAAATACCATCGCCATGTCATACTTATCACAGCATTCGATGACCGCATCATCGCGGACGGAGCCGCCGGGCTGTGCAATGTATTTTACGCCGCTCTTATGTGCGCGTTCGATGTTATCGGAAAACGGGAAGAATGCGTCAGAGCCAAGGGTTACATCGGTCAGCTGGTTTAACCATGCACGCTTTTCTTCTCTCGTAAAGCAACAGCAGGCTTTTACCTTGAAACGGGTCTGCCATACGCCCTCGGCCAGCATCATCTTCGTATTCATCACCCGTAAACTTATCGATGGCATTGTCTCTGTCTGCGCGTCCAAGGCCGTCTCACAAACTGCAGTCCAAGCACCTGGGGAGACTGACGCAGCCACCAGTTATCCGCTTTCTGTCCTGCCAGTCTCGTGCAGTGGATACGGGACTGCTGACCTGCACCAATTACCGATCGCCTGTCCGCCTTTTTACATAGCAAACAGAATTGACTGGGTATATTTCAGGGTGATCAGCGCGATCTTGCATATCGATCAGCGCCTCTTCCGGGTACTTCTTTGTTCTTTGTTACAAAGTTTGACAGCAGCTCTTCATCAATGTTTAACTCGTTGCGTCCCTGTTCAAAGGTCACGCCGAACACCTGTTTTCTCGATTTCGGCAGGACGATAGGAGGGATCGATCTGGGAATAACATTGTATCCGCCCTTTTTCTCTTTTGCTCTTAAAATCTCCAGCGCTTCATCGGTATAGCCGGGAGCGATCCCTCCATCGGAAACCTCGCGCTATGCTCCAGCTTTGCCGTGTCTGCGTCACAGACATCAGACAGTGCAATAAAGTCACCAAAGGAGAGACATTCTGTCTGCACCTCTCGCTCTGCGTAGTCACATGCCAGCGGAGAAAGCTCTCCATCGTCTACCCAGTAAATTTTTGCCAGCGTATCCGTCAGCGGAAGTCCCACTGCCGCACCAGCCGGGGAAACGTGCTTAAAAGAGGTTGCTGCCGGAAGTCCGGTCGCTTTTTTTAACTCGGAAACAAGCTGCCAGCCGTTGAATGCATCCAGGAAATTGATATATCCGGGCTTGCCGTTCAGCACGGTCACCGGCAGATCACTGCCGTCTTCCATGAAGATTCTGGAAGGCTTCTGGTTCGGGTTACATCCGTATTTTAACTGAATTTCGTTCATTTTTTCCTCCATTCCATTTTCAGTGGTTTTTGTTCACAATTCTTTTGTCTCGTATTTGCCGGTTTCGATGTCGATGTAGCGCACAAACAGGGAAACCTTATTTCTTCATTCAGACTTTCCCAAACCAACTGAGTAAAGCTGTCGATATCTCCGGAAATCGCAACCTTCTTCGGCTCGCCGGAAAAGCTCGGCAGCGGATTGCCGTCATGCATATAGGTGTGGATAAATCTGCCCTCGCCCGCTTTCGGATTTTCGTAAGCAAAGGTGTAACGCAGGCAGGAGGACGGATCGCCGTCGTCGCTCTTTAAAATGGACATTGCGAAGTTGTAACCGCCGTTTTCGATATGCAGGATACCGGAAATACGGGGAGTGTAGTTCGGACCGTCCGGCTCAAATTCCCGGCTGCGCAGGCTCTGCTCGAAGGTCAGCTGCTTGTCCATGCCCTCATAGATCGTGTCTGTCTGGTCGCCGTTTGTAACGATCGTCTTGTTGCCCAGCACGCGAACCGGTGCATAGATGATCAGACTCGATCCTCCAGCTTGACGGGTCAAACGCCTGTGTGCGGATGCCCTCGCCCCCTCCCTACGAACACGCGGTTGCGGGAATTGCTGCTTCTGCCCATAATAAAAAATACGCTGTTACCGCCTGTTTTCCGTCGAGGGTTTGCCGATGACGATACCTCGTCCCGGATAGGCGTTGTTTTCAGTTCTTCCGAAAGATTTAAAAGCTCCATGTTGTCCTCCATTTTGAAATGAATACGATAAAAAAACCGCCTGAATACTCACATCATCTTCTGCTGTCAGTACCAGGCGGTCGGTTTCTTCAAACGTGCTCCCCGTGGTGATCTCCACTAATCCGCCAGTCACACGTTTTGTGTTTGATTGTGTTAAAAACAGGATACCCGCCAACGGGACACTCCTATTCTATGCTATGCGGCCAATCGGTTAAAATCAGTCCGCAGAGCTGTAGTTGGGAGCTTCCTTCGTGATATGAATATCTGAGGATGGCTTCACGCAGAGCTGCTGCAGAAATCTTGACGAATTTGCCGTTTTCCTTCAGCTCTTCGATGTTTTTTGTTCCGCAGTAACCCCATACCGGAACGAAGACCGCCCATCAGCTGGAATACCGTATCTTCTACCAGGCCCTTTGTATGCAACACGGCCTTCTACGCCTTCCGGAACGAGCTTCTTGGCGTCGGTCTGGAAATAGCGATCCTTGCTGCCGTTTTCCATCGCAGCAATGGAACCCATGCCGCGGTAAACCTTGTATTTACGTCCCTGATACAGCTCGAACTGTCCGGGGCTCTCATCACAGCCTGCAAACATGGAACCCATCATGCAGACGCTTGCCGCCGCCGCGATTGCTTTTCATGATTTCACCGGAATACTTGATACCGCCGTCTGCGATGATCGGAATACCATATTCTCTTGCAACTGCGTAGCAGTCCATGATAGCTGTGATCTGAGGAACACCGATACCTGCAACGACCACGGGTGGTACAGATGGAACCGGGGCCGATACCTACCTTAACCGCATCTGCGCCTGCTTCGATCAGGGCACGGGTCGCATCACCGGTAGCCACGTTACCCGCAATTACCTGCAGATCGGGATATTTTTCCTTGATCATGCGCAGGCAGCGCAGTACGTTTTCAGAATGACCATGTGCGGAATCCAGAACAATAACGTCAACCTTGGTTCTGCCAGAGCCTGCCACACGATCCAGAACATTGGCAGTGAATACCAACACCGCACCGCAGAGCAGACGTCCTGTGCATCCTTTGCTGCAAGGGATATTTGATCGTCTTCTCAATATCCTTGATCGTGATCAGGCCTTTCAGATTGAAGTCCTTATCAACGATCGGCAGCTTCTCTTTTCTTGCCTTTGCCAGGATCTTCTTTGCTTCTTCCAGTGTGATACCTTCGTGGAGCCGTAACCAGACCTTCACTGGTCATGGATTCTTTAATCTTCTTGGTAAAATCTGTCTCGAATTTCAGGTCGCGGTTGGTAATGATGCCGACCAGCTTTTTGCCCTTCTGTGATCGGGACACCGGAAATACGGAATTTTGCCATCAGTTCATTGGCATCTGCAAGGTGTATGCTCCGGGATAACGAAAAATGGATCTGTAATGACGCCGTTCTCCAGAACGTTTAACCTTGTCAACCTCTTCTGCCTGTGCCTCAATGGACATATTCTTATGGATGATACCGATACCACCCTGTCTGGCCATGGCGATTGCCATTCTGTGTTCTGTAACGGTATCCATTCCCGCACTCATCAGCGGAATGTTCAGCTTGATCTTTTTGTCAACCAGGTAGTCACGTCGACCTGATTGCGAATTACCTGAGTATGCCGGCACCAACAGCACATCGTCAAGGTAATACCTTCGCCAATAATCTGACCCATCTTCTCTCCTCCTGCGTATTTTAACTGTCAATTCAATGAAAACTGCCAGTAAATACACTACTGACAGTTCGTTTGAGGCAAGTGTAACAGAATTAAAACTCTGTGTCAATCGAAAAATACTTTTCTGGGCGCAACAGACTGAAGTGCTTTTACCATGGCTTCGCTGGGCTCAAAAATGATCTTGCGGTCTCCGCTGTAGATCATCACATAGCGTCTCGTCCGGCTGTCCGGCAACGCCGCTGGAATAGTCCGTCACCTTAAGCTGACGATTCTTCATGTTGTCCAGATGCCAGGAGTTGATCGGTGCAAAAATCTCCATACTCTCTGTTTCAAACTTCTCGACTTTTTTCCGTTTGGTTTTGTTTAAAATCTTGTCGACGGAAATCTCCTTATCCACGTACAGATATTCAAACTCCACGCTGGCATTGAGCAAGTAAAAAATACGCTCCGATTCCGGCTGCTGCCACCCGAGCCACATCAGGGCATTCAGCATGCTAAGCAGGAAAAAAAATCACCGCCAGGACAATCAGAAAAAACCTGCAGTGCTTTCATCGCACTGGACGGTTTTTTTTCGCCACCAGACATTCTACATAGCTTTCATTCATATTGCTTTACCACCTTCGTATTTATTCCCCATCCCGGGAAGCTCAGGGTTTTGAAAGGTCTGTCCTTTTGACAGTGCTCCCTTTTTTCAAACCGATAAAGCTATCATAGTACAGAATTCGCTTTTTTTTTTTCAAGGTATCCCAGGGACTTATCCGGTAGTTTAGAAAATTTTCACTTTTCTATCACAATGCTTTCATTGACTTCCCAAAATCAAACGGCTATGATAAATATCAGCGCATGAATCTTTCCATACTATCGAAACGATCGAACACAGGATACCGGCACCAGATTTTTCCGCATGCCGCAAAATACAGGATTCAACACCGAACTACAGGGGAGGCACTCAATGGCAACAGGCAATTCCGTCCATGACGAAGTTAAGGAACAGCAGCAAAAAATTAAAAGGGAAACCCTTCAAGGAAAAATGGGCTTATTTCTGGGAATATTATAAAATCCAAACGATCGTGGTGATCGCGGTTCTCGCCTTTGCGGGAAACCTGATTTACACCTTTGCGACGCGCAAGGATACCGTCATGGAAGCAGCCTTTGTCAACTGCTACATGAATACCGAGGTCGACTCCGACACGATGATCGCCGATTTTGAGCAGTATGCTGACATCGATACCTCCAGCGACTGTGCCGCAATCAACCGGGATATGTATGTAGATTATGAAAACTCCGATCAATACTCCTATGCAAATATGCAGAAAATTATCGCGATGATATCCGGCAAGACCTTAGACGCCCTCATCACAGATGATACCTATATGGATCACAATCTCGAAGCCGGTCTGTTCTGCGACCTGCACCAGTATTTTACCGACGAGGAGCTGGCGCAGTACGGCGATCAGGTTATATACAAGGATCTTCCTGATGACAATACCGACGGGGAAATCCCCATCGGCATCAGCGTCAGCAGATCCAAATATCTGCTGACAGATCAGACAAATGCATGGTTTACCATCCCTGCCAACTGCCAGCACCCGGAAAATGCGAAGAAATTTTTTTAGAGTTTATGCTTGAGCCGTAACACTCGCTGCTGCATACGACATGTAAAAATTCCGTGTAAGCTGCCAGAACGCTGCTCACGGCAAAAATCCCCGCCGCCACAGCCTGAATCGCTGTGACAGCGGGGATTTTGATTTCAAAGGCACCATGCGCACTTCTCACTCATTTTTCAGAATCAATTCCATCAACGTGTTCCCTTTTCCCTCCGGGTCATAGCTCTGCCACGCGATCACGCGGCCATGAGGCGACAGATACAGCATCTGTCCGTTCATACGCGCCCTTGCAGTGCCCTCCGTTTTCCATCTTTGCAAGCTCATATTCCCGCTCAAAAACAAGCTCGACCCACTCTTTCGAAAGCAGCCGCTTTCCTTCAAATGTGCCACCGTTTTGATAGACCTCGCCAAGCTTTGCCATGTCCTCTGTGCGCACACATGCCGGTCGCTCAATCGGATACCCCATCGGACACTTTGAAAAAAGCCGCCTCCCTTACATGCAGCGGCATCAGCAGGCGCGGGGCGCAGAAAAGTCGTCCAGCTTTTCTCCGGAAAGCTCCGTCACAACGGGGACAGCAGATAATATGCACCGTCGCTGTACTGATAGTCCACGCCCGGCCGCGCCGGAACCGGACGTTCAAACGCGAGCTTTAAAAAATCCTCCGAACCAAACTGCGTCATATCATAATTATCGATATCCAGGAAATCCTCCGTCACGCCGATTCGGTGCCGGATCACATGATCCAGCGTCACTTCTTCCCATTGCGGATCATAGCGCTCCGGCTTTTCCGAAACAGATCGCAGATCTTATCGTCTGGCTTCCAAAGTCCCTGATCGTATAAAAAGCCAAGCGCCGTCACGGTAAACACCTTCGTAACGGAATAGATGTCATTGCACGGATTGTCCGGCACAAAAAGCTCCATGTCGTGCGCTTTCATGCTCCGACTCCGTCAGCCAGAACAGTGGAAGATTCATCACACACGGTTTCCTCCAGAATTGTTTCTATCATGTTATTTTTCCTTTTCTTTTAATGTAGTGCGACACGCCGAGCTGCCATATCACATTGTGGGCACCTTGTCCTCGCCTGCGGGCGCAAGGCTCCACTCCACCTGCTTTTCCCCCGTTTTCCAGAAAAATGCTCCCAGCTCACCGAAAGGATTCCATCCGGCGTCTGGATACTGCCCTTTGCCCAGGTCAGCTGCCGCTGGCTGCTGAGACGGATTTCGTAAGAAAAATGCTATGTGGACCCGGGCACGGCTGGCGGCTGCAGTTCGCCGTTGAGCGGCTTCAATGCCTGTGCTGGCGGTGCAGTAACGTCCGGCTGCGCAGGATTGACAACGGGCGGCTGCGCCGATGGAAAACAGTTGTTCCAAAAGCATCGACGTGCCGAAAATTCCGGTATCAAAACGTCCGAGCGCTTCATATTTTTCGACCAGATGATTTTTCGTCCGCTCATCCCCAAGCCCAAGTGCCAGTCCATAGGCGTTGCCTGCTGCCCTTCCTTCGCAGAAATCTCCGGTTTCCGGATCGAAATAAGCGTCAAGAAAAAGCATTTTTGACATTCTTTTCCCGCTCCGCAAATCGAATTGGCAGTTTATTATTCATTTTTTCTGAAATTTGCATCATTTCCTGCAATCCGTGCAAGTAGTAGAATGTATTGATAAATGCCTCCGGCAGCTGCTCCTTTTCCTCTGATGCCGGGAAGCACCAGTCGCCCAGACACCAGCCGCCCTCCTCTTCACGGACCACAAGTCCCTTTTCGCTGTGGGCATCCATATAATCGAACCAGCGCAGGATCGCGTCATAGCCCTGCACAAGCAGGCTGTCGTCCCCATAAATTTTTGCCCATGCGAGCGGAACCATTTTTCTGCCATCGTACTCCCCAATCAGGATCGGATAAAGCTTTCGGATCACACGATCCGGTGGACAGGTCTGCTCTTCTAAAAGGGTTTCCGGTGCATGGACCGGCTGTGCTGGCTTCCAACCGGATAAATCAGCGCCCGGATACTGCCAACCTTCCGGCTCTTTCCGCAAATCCCGACCTCTCCCAAAAAGAGGTTGTTTTTCAGCAATCCGCCCGGATGCCACAATGTCTGCCGGTCGCTTTCAATCCATTCCTGTCTTCCGTCTGCATCTGTCAACGTCAGCTCAAACCAAAGCTTCGGCAGCCTGAAAATAAATTTTCCTTCGGCAATCCGCTCTGTCTGATGATACCAGCCATTGCCCAGTCGTACTGCAAGTACGTTTTCTCCTGCCTTTAAATATGGAAGTAAGTCAAAGCTTAAATACCGGCAGCGGTGTGCTGCGCTCCTCCCATACCGGATACGTTGTTTCACAGCCGAGCACCGACGCGTAGTCTGTCATCGCCGGCATCAGCTCCTGATCGCTGATCCTTTTTTCCATTGATATAGAATAGAAAATACCCCAGTCCGCAGATTTCAGACGGGCGCTTTGAAAGCGCTCTGTCTTGTATCCAGCCAGAAGCTTCTTCGAAACAGCGGCGCTTCACAGCCTGCGCCGCCAAATCCAGTGTTCTTTTTTTTCATATTTTCCCTCTCATTTTGCGCATGTCAAGTTTACGTCAAGTGCGCGCAGACACAAATCTCCAGGATTGAAAAATTTTATTCATGACAATAGAATGCTCGCAAAGCGTACATTCTATTGTTTTTCAATCTTGATTCCCTCCCGCAACCCTTTTGCCGCCCCAATATCAGAAAACATACCGCCCTGACATCTGCTTAGATGATAGAACGGCATACACACTCTTCTAAATATTGGAAGCCTGTTTATTACTGACTTACTGTCATTTTCCCCAGGATTTCTTCTACTTCCTCTACACTCATCAGGAGGTCTTCCGCTATTTTGGATACAGAATCGCCTTTTTGATACTTTTTAGTTACCAACTCGACCGTTTTTTGATTAGATCCTTCCAGGCGTCCCTCTTCACGTCCTTCTTCCAGCCCCTTCTCCATGGCTTCCCGAAAAATCTCCTTCGACCGATAATTCAACACTTTTCCTCCCATAACTTCCGTAACCTCCTTCTCCACATTGTCATATTTCGACGCCAGTTTTTCCACTACATTATTCGCCAGTTCACACAACGCGCCGCCGGTAATTGGCTTCATACGCCCGCTTTGGCACTCCTGATCCAGCCGTGCAGCTACGTTCTCATATTCCATCCTCAAACTGCGAAGCCGCTTTTTTTCATCTCCATTAATTATTCGAAAATTCTTTTTCATACCGAAAAATATAAAACGGGATCAGCATCCATAGTTGTTTTTCAAAAATTTCTTTCAACGTATAGTTCTTTACTTTTAGAATCGGAATTTTGTAAAATATTTCCTTTTTCCCAACGCAAATACAAATCTTCAACTCATCCGGTGTATTCGAATTGCTCCTCAGATAGATCACTGCAGAATCCGGAAATTTCACATACAGCACACCGTCCCGGTATTCCATATTCATCAAAGCAATCTGCGCATCATATTCCCATCCCGAATTTCCATTGTCCCATCCGCTGTGCTCTGACATTCCAGATGATACCGTTTGGAAATTCCCTTTAAAGAAATCAATGTCAGGTTGGAATCCGTAACCCGCTTCTCCTTTTTCCCCTCCGATTCCTCAAAAAATCTCGTTCTCATTCGATACCACTACTTCCCGCCCGGTATAATTCGTGCCGAACAGCTCGTTAATCAGCGGAACCACCAGCTAAGCAGTCTTGCAGCAGCGGAAAGTGTCATCATAAAGGTGTATTGATTGTCTCCATCTTTTGCCTTTCTGATACATTCATCATATACCAGGAAGACTTCTTTTCTGCAAGGTCTTCCCGATATCTCCATCTGTTCCTTATTCAATTTTTGTCTGATAGAAATCTCTGGTCGATCCGACCTTGAAAAAAAGATTTTAGATTCTACGGCAGGGGCGGCTCTCCCTCTGCAAAAGCCGCCTGCCATAATAATAGAATATATTTGATACCAGGTCAGCAGTTCAAGCCCACATGAGCTTGCTCATAGGTGGGTGAAAGACCTTTGGCCCGCCCCGATAGGAGCATAAAAAGTGGGATAATAATCCCACGATATGCGACTATCGGGCAGGATTGTGGGGAGTGCACAGCACGGAACAATCCGCAGGCATCAAGGTCGGGGTTTGCCCCCGACATCATAGATTTAATGTAAACGATACTTCGAAAAAAATCAACAGCAACCGCTATCCAATATGCTGCGTTTTGATTGGGTCTGACCCCGTTTCACGCATATCCCCGCCTCTGCTTCTCCCACATCTGCCAGTAGCGCCCCTTTCGTGCCAAAAGCTCCTGATGGCTGCCGCACTCCGTAATCCGTCCATGCTCCATGACATAGATTCGGATCCGTCGTCACGGAAAGCCGCCGGTGCGAAATCACGAGCCCCTGATCGGATGTCCCTGCAGCAGCGTTTTGTTAAACGCATCCTCGGATCAAGTGGAAGCCGCCAGCTTCATCCGCAATCAGAAACCCGTGTTATGCGCGCCAGCGCAATCTTCTGTTTCTGTCCCTCTGAAAACAGGAAACCGTCCTCGCAAAATTCCCGCAACACCTGTTTTTCGACCGGAACAGAAGTCCCTTTTTACAAACCGCTCTCGCACAACGCGTCCGCAGCCCGGCTCTTATCTGCGTTTTCGGAAAGCGCCACATTCTCCGCCAAAGACGCCGCATACAGCAGATTTCCGGCAAACAGCACCGTAAAATGCTTCCGACATTCCTCCCATTCTGCCTTTGTTGAAACGGCTGCTCCATCCGCCAAAACCGCTCCGCTGTCCTTTTTCCCAAGTCCAAGCAAAACCTTGATGAACGTCGTTTTTCCAGCGCCGCTGTCTCCGACCAATGCGATCTTTTCCCCCTTTTTCATCTGAAAACAGATATCCTGTAAGACTTTCTTCTCCCCGTATCCGAAATCGACATGCTCCATCGAAATCTCTGAAATCGTCCTGCTGTCCGCTGCCATGGATTCCTGGTTTTTGTCATTCGACACTTCTCCGTTTTGTTCGCAAAAATCAATAAATCCGTCGATGTATCCGGCATACCCCCGGCTCTTCCCGCCATCTGCTCAAACAGCACGGACAGCGCATACAGGATGATGTGCGTCCCGTTCAAAAAGCGCCGCAAAATCGTCCAGTCCGATCGTCTTTTTCCAGAAAAAACAATACCCCAGATACGCGATCATCAAACAGTCGATAAACAGAAAATCGCTCCCGATCTCCCGCCCGAACGCAATTGGAAAAATACGTCGATTCCACTGTTTCGTCTGCTCCGCCTTTTTGCGAAAAAGCTGTCCTGATCCCGTTTTACGAAAAATGGCAGGCAGCCCAGAATCCGCCCCTCTGCTGCATATTCCTTTCGCAGAAAAATCCGTAAATAGTTCTGGTGCAATGCATCCTTTTTGTTCTGCTCATCCCGCTTTGCGTTCGTTTTTTCCACCAGACTTTTTGACACAGAAACGGCTTGCCACAAACGCCAGCAAAACGAACACAACGATCATCTGATCCATGCGGATATAAATGACGACCGCTACCGCACCAGCCAGAAAAATCCTGCCGAACAGCTGCCGGTAAAATTCCAGCGTTTCCTCCATCTTCGTCTGTGTAAACTGCAACGCCCTGCGGTATCCGTGAAAGTATGATTCGTCGTTATATTTTCTGCAATCTGCGTCCAGCATGATCCGGTACAGCCTGCAATTTAGTTTGTATTCCAGCCGTTCCTTCCACTGAGGATAAATGCGTTCAAAGTACCAGTTGCCAAAAAAGCTCACCGACAGCTGGTACACCAGAAATCCTCCCAGCACCCACGCTGCCCGTATCAGATCACGCCCCATCAGCGCGCCGATCATCCATTTCAAAACAAGGACATTCGCCAGCACATCCGCCAGGTCATATGCGCCCGTCAGCACAATTTCCAGTAAAAACAGCCCCGGTGCATCCAGAAAGCGGAGCTTCTGCAGCCGCAGATGACTTTTCAACCCGTTAAACCGCATCGTTTTCCCCCTCCTGTGCAAAATACTGCCATCGCTGCGTCGTAAACATCCTGCAGTAGTCGCCGCCCTTTTCCATCAGTTCTTCGTGCGTTCCATGCTCTGCAATCATTCCTTTTTTCAGAATATAAAATCTGATCTGCCTGCCGTGCAAAGGATAACCGATGCGTCACGAAAATCAACAGCTTTCCTTTGTCGCTTCCAGCACTTCCTGCAAAATATCATCGCTTCTGTCAGCGGGTCTAAAAATGCTGTCGGTTCATCCAGAATTACCGCATCGAAATCGCCTGCAAACACCTGCACAGCAACCGCTGTCCTTTCCCGGCGAAGCCAAACGCCGCTATTTCAAACAGCTTTCACTGCAGTATGAATGCCCTGCGGCAGGCTTTGATTTTTCTTCCAGACCGACCTTTCGCAGCGCCTCCCAGACAAGCGGCTCGTCCTCTTTTCTGCATTCCCGCAGCAAACATTTTCCCGCCGGTCGCCGGATACAGCCGGTAATCCTGCAGCAGCGCAAACGTTTTTCCCGATTCCGGTTCGGCTGACTGCCCCATTTCTGTACAGCTTCCCGGTAAAATCCGGATAAAAAGCCCCACACTTTTCAGGAAGGTGGACTTTCCTGCGCCATTCTCCCCGACCATCACAACGCGTTCCCCACTTTTTTCGTTAAAAAGCTGATATCATGCAGTCCAGCCGTCCCGTTCGGATAAGTAAACGAAAGCTGTTTCGCCTCAACAGAACTGCAATGCTTCCTCCTGCGTTTCGTCCTTTTTGTGCCGGTTTTTCTTCGGCAAAAAGTTCAGAAAATCTACATAAAGCAGATTCTCCGTAAAACGTGCATACTCTGTTCCAAGACGAACCAGTTTCGCATTCAGGTTTGCAATCGATAATACCAGCACGGAATATTCCGAAACCGGAAGTCCCTCCTGCGTCCAGAATTTCCACAGTGCATAAATATTTCCTGCAGTAAATGCAAACGTCGCGCCAAGATTATCGCCAGAAAACCGAGCACCGCCAGCGTTCCGCCCTTTTTCCCCGAGCAAGCGTACAATTTCCCGTTTCCGCCTCCCGGTTTTAAAATGATCCAGAATGCTGTAGGCATCCGAAGTGCGCAGCTCCTCCATACTTTTCATGGAAGAAAAATTTGCGCCATACATACGCCTTTTTCCGGTCGTGGACACTTTTTTCCACTTCATAATCATGCCGCACTTCCCCCTGTCTGCGCAGCACCATCGTCAGCAGAAACGGTGCAATCGCCACGACAAACAGAACCGGATCAAGCGTCGCCAGATAGGTCAAAACTGCCACAAGCGCCGACGCCAGCCGAACCGTATTTCCGATATTTCCCATGATTTTTTCATAAGTCGCAGATGCATGATTGGCAAGATATTCCAACCGGTTCAAAAACGCCGTTTTCTCATAAGAGGCATACGGCACTGCAGTTGCGTTCCTCGATCCGGTGCACAATCCGCCCTTCCTGCAAAATATCCGCCTGTTCGCTGTAGCATTCCCGATACCATCTGCTCACGCCCCGAAGCGCCAGATTGATCCCACAAAAAAACAGAAGCCCTGCGAAAAAGCGTTTCCCGTCCCCCTCCTGCATACAGGAAATATAAAAAGCTCACTGCGAAAATATTGACCACAAATTCCCGCACACCGTCCAGTACATGAATCAGGGATATGCAGAAAAAAAAATCCGTCCTTTCCCCAATCCGATGAGCCGGAGATATTGTATGTATTTCTGAATCATTGTCTCCCCCAGTTATATCAAACAATAGAATGCACGCTCTGCGAGCATTCTATTGTCATGAATCAAAAATAATTTGAAGACTTTTTTTGAAGTTCCTATCGTTTTTCCCAGGGGCAGGTAGCAATATTGTTTTTATAATCTGAACCATATATTCCAGCACATGCCGCAATTGGTTGATCAATACACGATAGTTCATCTGCATTAAATAAATCATCAAAAAAACCAATATTAAGATCAAATTGCCCTCTTTCTTTTTAAAAATTTGTTCCATTCTCTTTTCCTCTACACTTTATAATACTGCGCCTGAGCCTGCCATAGCTGCGCATAGAGCCCGTTTTTGGGAAAGCAGCGCTTTCATGCGTTCCGCTCTCCGCTATTTTCCCGTTATCCAGAACAAAAAATCCGATCGCTGAACTTGCAGCTGGAAAGCCTGTGGGGAAATGTAAACCGCAGTTTTACCCTTGACGATCTCATCAAAAGCTCTCATATCCATGTTTTTACATCATCCCGCTTTCTTGTCTTAAACTTACTATTTGAACTTTTATATACAACTCCATCAAAGCTATTATATATGCTTAAATATAAAAATTCCTCGTTCATATTTTAAACGTATATCCAAATGTTTTTCGTCAGATTTCTGCAATGCCTCCCCTGCATTATCCAAAAGGTTTCCAAGAACAATATTTAAATCAGCCTCTGATATCATAGACTCACATGGAATATCAATTTGAAGTTGCGGCTTACATCCTGTTTGCTTTTCTATTACCTCCAATTTATAATTTAAGATACTATCAACAGCTTCATTACCGGTCTTAACGTACTCGCCCTTTACGCTCTGGAGTTCTTCTATGCTCTCGATATAATCAGCTGCTTTTTCGTACTCACCTTTTTTCAAGATAGGAAGAAATCAATTGCAAATGATTTTTTTAAATCATGTCTTAAAATTCTAATATTCTGTCGTGACTGCTGTAGTATTTCTAACTTTAAGCTCAAATACATCCTGTTTTCCTGTAAAATTTCCGCTTTTTCAATTCGTTCTTCATAATTTTCCACTACTTTGTGATAAATATGATAAGTTCAAGATTTATCATACAAATAAGTTCAAGGATATCATCGTCCACTCATACGATTCCATTCTTTCTGTTACAATCTCTGCCAAAAACACTTCCCAAAAACAACAAAATCAGATTCCAGCATCCACTAGCAGGAATACTCGCTCTCTTTGTAAAAAACTTTTAATCTTTCAAGTAATAAAAGTAGAAGTAACGCAAAATATTCAGAGCACAAACACCCCATAGCTTCTTCTTCAATGGCTTTCCGATCAGATTGGAAAATATCCATACAACATCTTCTGAAAGAAGACCAAGCGCAAATGCTCAACTGTTGCAAGAATTTTCATTTTCCAACTTCCCTTCATATAATATAAAAGGCAAAAGCAAAAGATATCTATTATAATCGAGATTCTAACAACAACGATTCCTGTAGAGAAGACATACAACAATGAATTTATCAACCATACGATAAAATAGAGACAAAACTTTTTCTCCCATTGTACTTTTTACTTACAAGAGAAATAACTCTATCGTACGATATCCCAACATACACACTCAATATATTGTATAAAAATCTGAATATTGTTTCGTAAATTTCCATTATTATCTTTTCCCAGGCCTTTCATTTAACAATCTTTTTTGTACTTCCTCCTTGTAACTCCTGCTGATCGGCAATTCGACTCCATTCGTTAAATACATTTGAGATGCTTGGAAAAAAGCAATATAATTTTGTTGACTAAATAGGATTTATGTATATGCCAAAATTTATCTTCACTTATCTGCCTTTTCACCTCATTTATTTGTCCATAAAATTCTACTTCCTCCTCATTTTTTGTAAACATCTGAATTTTCCGTCCCATACATTGGAAATAAATAATTTCATCTTCTAAAAGTCTATAATGAGTTTTTCCTACATTATAATCAAAATACTGTTTGTTTCTATTGCCAAAAAGCCGAAGATATTCTTCCATGATATGATCAACCCGTTCCTGCTTCACTGGCTTTTACTAAAAAATCCATTGGTCTATTCTGAAACAACTGCATTGCATAGCTTTCTATTCCTGAAATATAAATAATTTGTGTCATTTCATTTTTTAATATCAGCGCGTAACTCTCTTTTTCCGATTTGTACCCCATCTAGCCCCTTTTCAAATTGAATATCTAAAAATATCAGATCAACTGGAAGTTCTTCGATCAGGAACTCCAGATATTCTTCCCCTCGTGCAAACACTAAAACATCTATTGGAATCCTACGGGTCTTTGCAAAATTCTGTAAATACTGCTCTGAGCAGACTTCCAAATACCAGGTCGTCGTCACAAATCGCTATTCTGTACATATTTTTTTACTCCCCCCAAATGCACTTTTGCAAAATTTGCGAGCATTCTATGTCATGAATTAAAATTTATTTCCTGCGGCAATAAATTCATATTGCCGTAGGAAATCCTTTATATATTTTTACAACCGAACCTTCACTGCAAACAATGCATTGCCATCTACTTCCACGGTTACGGTGCTGCCGTCTGTTTCAACGGCATTGTCTTTTGTTTTCTCTCGGGGTCAACTGCCTGTGCTTCTTTGACTTCTGTACCGAAGCTTAACTTCACTGCAGAACGCTCACCGGAGGTCTCGCAACCGCGAACCAGAACGCAGCCGTCTGTGGTAGGCTGTACTGCTGTGATCACCGCGCTGTCGGAAGCAACGGATACCAGGCTGTCCTCCAGAGGCAGCTCGCCGTGGTGGCAGTTGGTGCTGGTAGAAAGATCTTATGGTTGCAGCCGGTTGCGATATCTTCCGCTTCCTTCGCATCTCCGCTCGCTGCGCCAACAGAGGGTAATGGTGTGGATGCCGCGTTCCGGATAAGGATCGGGGCTTACAGAGCTGTTGATCAGTGTCAGGTTCAGGCTCTCCTTCTGTCCGCGATAGCCGTATTTGCTGTCGGAAACGAGGATTGCGGAGCTGCCGTCCCATGCGAAGCGCCATGCCATAGCGCAGTCCGGGAACATCGTTGTTGATACCTCTGCGGACAGTGCTGCCTGCGGGCACGTCATAACGGAAGGCATCGGTCTGATAAGGACAGAGGCGTCTGCCAGGTCAGAACCGGAATGATGTCTTTGCCGATTTCTTTCCAGTCTACCTTCAGCTCTACGCGAACCAGCGGCTGGTCTTTTTCCAGAACATAGGTCACTTCCGCGGTAGAATTTTCTACGGTAAAGTGTGCGGTTACACTGCTTCTGAGTTCTCCGATCACAGCTCTGCTCAGCTCTACGCAACGATCCACCGGCGTTTTTGATCGCTCTGCCGATGTTCCATGCGCTGGAGGTCTTGCATTCCGTTTCCTGATACACAAGTCCGGCTTCTTTTCCTTCGCCGATCAGCTCCTGTCCGGTCGTCTTGTCCACCAGGGATTTGATGCGTCCGGTCTCTGCGCTGATGATGGTAACGATGGTCTGCTCATTTTCCAGAACAACATCGTCATAGCAGCGGGGTTACCTGCTCATTTGTCTGTAAGTAAACCGGATAGGAATCCAATCCCTTTTCATACAGCACAACAGTGGTATAGCCGAGGGCAGGAACCTCCTGATCTACTAAAACGCGGATATATTTGTGATCCCAGTACTGCTGCAGCTCGTGGTCAACCAGCTGGAACGGAATGTCGTTTCCGTCTGCATCGCGCATTGCCAGTCGGCGCAGATCTCCGGTCAGTCCCAAACGGTCAGCTCTGCAACCTCACGGCGTGCATGGGACAGGCTGTTGAACAGATGGAAAATACGGGTTCTGCCGCTGCCTCTTTCGGTGCTGGGCACTCCCACAAAGTTTTCAATGCCGTAGCCTACGCCTGCGCCTTCAGACTGGCTGTTGTATGCATCGATATCGACCGGAATCGAGGATGTATCGATCTTTTCTGCGATCACGCGCATTGCGTTTGTGATCTGAGTGTTGGCAGTTGCCATAGAGGTCTGGAACAGTCCCATTGCATGCTCTCTGGAATCCTGTACGCAGGGAGCCGGTCAGGATGTCGTGGAAATGGGTAAATAATACATCCTCCCATGCCTTGGTCAGCTTTTCCTTCGCATACGGGAAGCCAACCTTCTGTCCAGCCAGTGCGCTCATCGCTTCTGCCATCGTAGAACGCAGCCTCAGACGGCGATTGCCTCTCTTGATGCGGGCTCTGGGTGGTGTAGCAGCCGTTTGCAAAGTAGTTTAATTCTTCGTTTACAACAGGCAGCTTTTCCCGGTTTTTTCTGCTTCATGGAAGTAGTCGCGGAAGGTGCCGAAACGGATCCTCGGATAAATTTTCAGGTCTGCATTTCCAGTGCGCGCTCTACGTCACGTCTGGTAGGGCCGCCGCCGTGGTCACCCACACCATACACGACCAAACCGGTCTTTTAAGCCGCTGCTCTTTTTCACATTTCCATAAAGCCTGCGCCAATCTGCGGTGTGATCGCACCGTTATACCAATTGGCTCGCGGTAGGTAAGGACTTCTTTTCCGGATGGAGCCTGATAACGGTACAGCACGTCACGGCGGGCATTGCCTCTGCAATGGTAGAAATATTTTACGCCGCCGAACTGATCGATTTCCGGCACGTTTGCGCTGTGTCCGAAGGTATCGGGGGGAGAAATCAGATCAAAAATCCCGCCCCAAACCTTGGACAGATATTCTCTCGTATACTGGATATGACGCAGCAGAGGACTCGCCGGAAGGCATGTTTTTTGTCTGTCTCTACCCATGCAGAGGCGGTTGCTTTCCCAGCGTCCTCTGCAATGCGGGCTTTGATGCGCTCCATCAGCTCCGGATCATATTCTTCCACAATCTTATATACAGAAGCCTGGGACTGGGAGAAGCAGAACTCCGGATACTGATCCATGATATTTAAAATCGAACGGAAGGTTGCAAGAACGATGGAAACGGTTTCGTTGAAGCTCCACATCCAGTTCATGTCAATATGCGCATGGGCTGCCAGGATCAGCTCATAGGATTTTTGCTTCCTCTGCGATCGGCTCAAGATTTCCTCTGCCTCTTCACAGGCCTGATCGGTCAGTACGCCCTCGGTCTGCTGTTTTTCCAGCAGATCAGTCCACTTCCTCCAAAAGCAGCGTCGTATTTGCCGTTTTCTGCCTCGGATAAATGAAGGGGGGGCAAATTCCAGCTGCAAGGATTGCTTGCGTTCGCGCGGCCGGGGCGGGTGATGTGCGCCTGCTCCTTCGGCATGCCGAGGTGTCCTCAAAGTGCATTTTTTCCCGGTTGCCGCCAACGGAGGTCTTGAGCCGGGTAAATTTTTCTGCAGTGTGCGCATAACTTGTCCTCCTCTTTTATGACAACAGATAGTATTCTGTTGTTCTATGGATATCCGGACGGCGGATGCGAAATTTCCGCCGCCCGGCAGTTCCTGATTTTATTCGTCCAGGAAACGGTCTACGATCTGCTGCCTGTATTCTTTGGACAGCGATGCGAAAAATGCCGAATATCCTGTGACACGCACAACCAGATCCGGATAAGCTTTCGGGTCTTCGTGTGCTTTTTTAACAGTTTTTTCTTTGGATACGCAGTTCATATTGATCAGCGTACCGCCTGCCTGCTCATGGATCAGTGCAACGAGGGCGTCCACACCGCCGGAATGCTGAATCAGTCCGGTGTCGATATCCAGATGCAACAACAGGGCAGAGTTGCCGTAGCCCGCACTGTGTCATCGGTGCTACCGCATTTTGCCTTTCCGGCGAAAGGTATCACACCTCTCGCAAGCCGGGATCCGGTTCAGAAGAAAATTGAAATCGCATCTCCGGCAAAGCGGCCACCGTTTGGCGTTGCCTCCAGCGTCTTTCCATAGGCATACACATCTCCGTGGGATGAACAGTCCGGGAACGATCATCAGATGATGCTTCCTGGTCGGAGAGCCCTTGCACAGTGCTACATAATAGTCCCGGATGCGTACTGCCCAGTCCTGAGGCGCGGGAGCCGGGAGAACCGGCGGATGTTTTTGAGCATCAGGCGTTCTCTCTCTGCGCCCTCATAGTTGGTATCCAGCAGTTCGAAGAGTCGATCCCAGGTTAGCTTCTTTTCTTCTACAACACGCTGTTCGATCGCCGCAAACGAATCCGCTACGGTGGCCAACGCAATGCCGTCGATATTCAGATCCAGAATGTCCCGCCGTTGGAGCAGTTTAAGCCCCGTTCGATCGGGCCGTGCATGAACAGATTCAGCACGATTTCCGGGCGGTTTCTCTGCTGACTTCATAATGCTTGTCATAGCCAGCCTTGACACATTCCACCATCGCCTGCAAATGATAAGTGAAGCGCTCCCAAGAGTAGATCCAGGTCGCGTGTTTCCTGCGCCTGCAGATCCCTTTAACCCATAGTGCAGGGGCAACCGCCATGTTCACGCGGGTTACATCCTGCAGCGGATATTCCGTCCGGGGATCGCCACCAGTTGCAGCCGCATTTGACACGCATCCGTCCCAGCTCTACTGGAAGCCGTTTTTGGAAAACCCCTCGCTGATGCCTTTTTTCCAGCGAGGTAGCATACCCGTAGCCATCCTCTATCGTATATTCTACCGACCTTTTTAACAAATTTCCGGCTCCGGTCCTGTCCTGCAATGGGCGCATGGACGCGAATACCTAAGTTGGTCGGGATCTTTAACAGGTGCATTGCATCCAGAATCAGGAACGACAGGCGGCTCGTCACTTCCCGGTCTCCTGCCGGCGTCAGTCCGCCGATCTGGGTGTAATGCGTATCGTTGAAGAACAGGCTGGCAATCATCCAGACTGCCTCTTCTTCCGTCAGGATACCGCTTTCGATATCCCGTTCAAAATATTCTTCCAGAAGCGTATCCAGCGCCCCCAGCGCCCCGCCTGCATAAAACGTGCGATCCACCGCCTGGAAATGTGCTAAAAACTGCACTGCTTCCCGGAAGGTGCGGGGCTCGTGCTCCGCACAGCTCACCGTTTACCTTTGCAATCGCCAGATAATTGTCTCTCAAAAACGGATCACTTTCCTTTGCAGCCAGCTCCTGCGCATAAACCTGATGCGCCTTTACCCCTCCAGGATCCCCAGCACAAAGCTGCTCCTCTCCCCTCATAAAAATCAGGATCCGGCGGATTGTTTTTCTTTCTGTAATAACGAATCTTTTCCAGAAGTCCCTTCCAGCCCTCTCTTAAACCGATCTCCATGTCCGGGCACAGATGGTTCATACCGCCGAAGCCCGCCTGTGTGATGCGGTACTTTTTGATGGTCTCATCCAGCTCGTGGGGAGTTTGTCCTCATCCGCAATTCCAAACGGTGCAAACCGGTCGAATGTGCCCACCAGCAGCATGCCAGCGCGCTGTTGGGATTGATATATTTCGGCATTTCATTTAAGAAACGTCTGAAATTTCGCCCGATACATACACAACCGTGTACCAAGACCGTCCTCGCAGGTTTCCGGCTCAAAAGTAAATTCCGGAAAATCAATAAATCCGTGGTCATCGATATCGATGGACCCATGCCGTGCCACAAGCTTTGCATCGTTGATCTTTAGCTTATCCCGATGCATCCCTCAATCAGCTGCAGGTATAACGGCGATACCTTCGTCTTCTCCGTATTCATACACTTCCCTTTCTAATCGAATCACTGGAATCCATACTTCTTTTTTCAGCATTTCCACCTCGTCCTTTTAGCGGAACGGTCCCTCAAACACGTTCTGTGCCTCCAGCGCCCCTGTACTTGGAATTTCCCAGCTTGTGGAACGGCAGAAGCTCTGCTTCGATCTGCTGCCACCGGTGTAAAAACTCTGCGATCTTTTCCACCTGATCATCGTTCATACCGGAATGTGGGATAACGGACGAAGATGTTCGCGTCCCGGTCGGCAAGAAGCCTTGTAAAGTTTTTCCAGAATCGTCCGTTCTCCACTCCGGTGCAGGCTTTGTGGACATCTGTATCCATTGCCTTGATATCGTATAAAACAGATCCGTATAGGGCAGCACCTGTTCAAAGGATTCCCATGGGACATTTCCGGCAGTATCCACCGCGGTGTGTGTACGCCTGCCGCCTGACAGCCCTTTAACAGCTCCGTCAGGGCATCCGGCTGCAACATACATTCTCCCCGGAAAATGTCACGCCGCCCTTTGACTGGTCGAAATATCCCTTATTTTCGAGAATCTCTTTTAAGATACTGTCCGTATCCCGCCATTCTCCGACGCTGACCAATGCATCCGCATAGCATTCCTCACAGCATTTGAAGCAATGGATACATTTGCTTCTGTCGATCCAGTGTCCCGTCTCGTCAAAGACCTGCGCCCCACCGGACAGACCTCCCGGCATGCCATACAGCCAATACAGCGGTCCGGATAGAGTAAAATTTCCTTTGCGGCATGGATGGATTCCGGATTGTGGCACCAACGGCAGTGCAGGCTGCAGCCCTTGAAAAAAACTACAGTCCGCACGCCGGGCCCGTCATGGACGCTGAAATGCTGAATATTAAAAATATTCGCTTTTATGCCCATTTTCCTGTTACACACACTTCCTTGATACACGCTCTGATAAGATACAAGCAGAGTCTTTGTCTCCTCATCCCAGGAGCTTTCCACTGCAAGCAGCTTCACCGTCTTCGTCAATCGCCTCGATATCTGTGGGCTGCTTGGGCAGGCGTACTCTGGTGAATGCCTGTGATCTTTATCTGCGGTTTTGAGTCTCAGCGTTACACCGTTTTCTGTTGTCTCGCCTTCTTCTACGCGGGCAGAGGTTCCGACAATACGGAAATCTTCGCCTTCGATTTTGGAAAAATCAAACAGCAGGGTTACATCATCCGGTGCAACATCTTTTTCATGGATAATTGCATAATCGTTTGTCATCAGATCCGCATAAACGCCTGTAAATACCTTCTTCTCGTCGCTTACGCTGCTCTGCCATAACGGAAGAAGAAATCACATAAGGTCCGCGATGTAGGGTCAGGTCGTTTCTGTAGGTCCAGGTGATGCCGGTATCTGCCAGCGTCTTCTGAACCAGGCTGCGGTACTGATCTGCCAGCTCTTTACTTAAGCAGATTCTTGCAGGAAGCTCCTTCCAGACAACGATCTTGCCGGCGCCAACTTCATGTACGCCTTCCTTGGGATCTCCCCCAGTCCGGCCAGCTCGAACAGATGCTCCGCAGGATTTTGCATAGCTCTCTGTCCCCACCATGCGTCGATCTTATGGAACGGGTCACTGCCATCGCCGACATAGATCAGCGTGCCGCCCTCTCTGATCCAGGAAACAACGGCTGCGTTTACGTCCGGTGCATCGGGTTTCATATATTCATAGCTCAGTACGAGACACTTGTAATCCTCCAGATATCCGGCAAAACGACGCACGTTGTCCAACTGAACCGGATGGATCGGCAGACCGTATTTTACAAAGGGGCATTGCCACGCCGAAGAAGTTCGGGAATGCTGCGCTCTGAATAAAGTCATACATCAGGGGAATCCCCCCGATCTCCTTTCATCAGCCTGGCAGCTGCTTCTTCATCCACTGGATTCCCGGAGTTTTTGTGCATTGCAGCTCTGAAACGGTCGCCCAGCTCTTCGCCGTCCACGATACCGTCCGGGAAGGTTCTCTGGAACAGTCCGCTGTCGGACATAAATACGCCTACCCCGTCTGTACCTCCCTCAAAGAGGATATCGCTCTGCCCATGTCACCGAAAAGCTGGAACATGCCGGACAGCAGCGTTGAATAGCTCTGAGGGATCGGCTTGGACTGGTCGGTCTCGAAGCTTGTTTCAAATACTTTTTCTGCAATTCTGGGCTGGAATCTTGGGTAGCGTCCGTAATACGCGGTGAGGCCACGGACAAATCTCATAATGCCAGATATGCGGATGCAGCAGGGATGCCACTGCGGGTTCTTCTGTAGTTGTATTCGTGTAATTCTCCCAGGTATCAGGAGGGGAAGGTCTTCGATGGGGTCATTTAAAAACCACATCCGGCGGCCGGGTGCCCTTTACCAGCTCCTGCATCACACCATACTCCAGATATGCCGTTTCAAAGGTACGCTCTTTGTATACACCCTCGTAAACGTTCGCTTCACGGCTCGTACCGGTCCAGATCTGCGCGATGTATCCATCTACCGTCGGAATACTGATCCAGCTCAAAGCCTCCGGGCTCATAATCTTCCACTGAGTGTAGTTTTAACAGACTGTTGCGTTGGAATCATAGAAGCGCAGATCCTTCTGATATTTCACCTTTGCGTATTCCTTCAGCGCGCCGCACTCCACGCGGTCGATGGTTCTCTTTATAAATAAGCCTTCAGTCTCGCGCACTTATACTGTGCATCCAGACTTTCATGCTGAGGCTTCCAGGGTTCTTTGTAATAAATTTCATATTCTCTCTTGAACGCTTCTGAGTAACCGCTCTTATCCCAGAACTCCGGCTCTTCCACATGGATTGCTTCCACGCCGGCATCTACGGCAACCTTCATGACGATCTGTCAGATATTCCGAAAAGGAAACCGTCGGAACCATATAGGAGGTACCGTCGGGTTATGGATCACGTCTTTGCCGTTTCTGTCCACCTGACCTTCATCCCAGTGCTTTCTGCCATCCCACTTGCCGTCCAGATATTCCTGATATTCGCCCCATGCGATACCGGTCATCAGATGGATGACATAGCCCTTTTTTCTCTGTACTGACGGATTCTCTCCGGCATTGTCGGATCGATTCCGTACACCATGATAAAGTCACAGCCAAGGTCTACCGAAGGTCGGATCTCCCCCGCTTGCCTGATAGCCTGTCAATTCCTTTTTTTCGATCTGATATAAGCCATTTATAAGCCCTCCCATTTATCCGGTCCCCACCCGGAATGTGATTCTGTATGAATAAAAAGAATGTGCCTTGGCACATTCTCGCGCCGAGGCGCGGTTGCTTCAGCAACCATCTACCCTTGCGCCGAGTGCGCATCCTCGCGGAGCTTTTCTTATCGTATGGAAACGAAGTTTCCTATACGATGAAAAAAAGGGCGGGAAGCTTCCCTTAATCCAATGAAATCCTTCCTTGCATTAAGTTCCGTTTCCCGCCCTGATCCTTATTTCTCAGAGAACGTTACCTGTTATACTCTGTATTTTATATTGTAATCTGTCTCCATTGATAAGTTGAATTCTGTCTTAGTAAGCGAAGTCATCTCTGGTCTTAGACTGTTCGGTCATGTAGTCCAGAATTTCTCCATCTCACCGCCATTGTTTGTCTTTAAAGTATTCCTGATAGTCAAGAATGATCTGTCTTGCTTCTTCTTCGGTATCAGCGAAGAATGCACGCTCAGTGTATTCTTTTTCTTTTACATCATCGAATGCCCATTCGGAGAAGTCGGAGTAGTTCTCATATCCAGGAGCCATAGCATCGATAGCATAACCCTTAAGGATTTCTACAGGATGAACTTTCTTATAAGCGGTGATGTACTCGTTCTCAGCATCAGCTTCGAAAGGGAGCGGACTCGCCAAACCACTTGGCGTTCTTTCTTTGCAACATAGCTTCTGCCTGCCATAGCCGATACCTCTCTGACGCAGTTCTTTGGTAACAGAATCAGAATCGGTTGCATAACGCTCGGCCAGTTCAGCAGTCATACGAGGCTGTCCATCTGCATTCAGCTCGTAGGTATCGCCTTCGAAGCCGTAGCAGATCAGCTTTGTGCCTTCTTTTGCTGTTTACATAGTCCAGCCATGTCATAGCAGCATCGATGTTGGTGCAGGTGGTAGGAAGAAGATAATAGCAGGAGATCCGCTTTACCTTCGGATTCAACCTGAACCTGTGCAGAACCGTCAGAGTAGTTCAGAGGTCCAACCCATGTGTAGCGCATTTCAGGATTGCTGTCATACAGACCGCTCTGCTTGGTTGCATCGATGGTTACACCATACTGTGCGCAGGTAAACAGTGCAGTACCGTTGCCGACTTTTTTCTTTTGCAGCATCATCCGTTGTTGTGAAGCACTCTTTGTCCAGCAGTCCGTCATGAACCATCTTCCATACAACCAGATTCTTGTTTATAGTTTTCGGGCTAACTTATCATAAGTTACGTTTCCGTCAGCATCCAGTGAGTAGCCAGTCAGCTTCTTCTCATTGTAGCTCTGTAAGTAGTTATCATAGGACCAGCCGTTATGGAGGTGGTAGCAACGATACAATCGTTGCTACCACCTTCCTGCTGGCTGATAGCTAATGGCTAACCTGGTGCAAGCAAGCTAGAAAATAA
>VOFK01004319.1_pt1 | contig 28149 bp, 54 predicted proteins | sample 5384121 | NCBI WGS metagenome assembly VOFK01 (sample SAMN12384730, study PRJNA508395) | human gut metagenome | isolation source: healthy gut J | host: Homo sapiens | reverse complement strand
AAGGAAATTATCGGCTTCAAAGGAAACTCGTTTACCTCTGATGGACAGAAAAAGCTTGCTCGCGCAAGACAGCTGTATTCATCCATCGCCAACATTAACGAGACAAGTACAGGGGCAGTATACAACAACCCCTGAGATGGCAGATGTATTTTTGCGCTATACAACAGCAGCCAGCCTTGGCAGCGATTCCTGGCACCAGCATGTTCTCAAAGAACGGTATCAAAAGAGGGATTGTACGGAAAACAGAAAGGGGTAAGGGATGCCGCAAACAAAAAACATGGTCGGATCCCAGGTACTCCGAAGTATCTACCAAAGCAACAAACGTTTTAAATCGGCGATTGCCTCTGGTGCTACAAAAGAGATGGACAAGACAAAGAAAGCCGTATTAACGAACGAATACAATAGTCACTACCTCGATCTTCTGATCAGTGGCTATGCACTTGCGCTGGCAAGCGGAGATAAACAGGTTGCGTCCAAATGGCTTGAGGGGGTAAAGATCTACGCAAAAACCGCTGCTGACGGCAGCGATGGCAAGAGTGGAAGCGCAGGAATGGAAAACGTCGTCATCCGTCTGGATATGGGTATGGTGTATGCGACCTCAAATGAGGTCACCTATGCCTCCTGTGGAAGCGTAATAAATAAGCATTACAACTTCTCTGGTAAAGTTGATGCATTTGAAAATAAGAAAAAGCACGAACAGCAAGAGCCTGAACAAAGGGTTTATTGGTTTTGCGGCATCTGATGATAAATCCGGCCAGAACTATCAGGCACACAATCAGGAAGTTGCCACAAAAAAGGGTGTTGTCACTAAAAGTTCCTATAAAAATGCGGGATACGGGACGTACTACAACAGACTTTCCCATGCTGTAAAAACACAAAGGCCGTCACAGGCAACGGACAGGGATGGTACAGCCGCATGGTCATTATGCGTACAACTGCGGCTTATTACAGCATGTCCAGTAAAAACGGACCAGTGAATTCGCGTGTTTACAATAAGCTGGCAACCGCGGAACTGCCGATGGTAGCGTCGGGCTATGGTGTCAACCCGCGTAAAGGAGATACCAGTAACCTCGCATGGCAGTACGGCACTTATGCTGTGGATGGATATTACTGGGCGTATTCTAACGATACGGATGATTCTGATATCAGTTTTAACCTTACCATTTACAGCAAGGATGTGAACGGTAAGGAACCTACCAGAATGGAAAAGACATCAAGGATACCTTCCAGTCTTACAGTATGACGGGGAAAACACACACAGCAACCATTAAGGACAACCTGTATGTAAACTGTCCCCGGGGAAAGACAAGGAATCCAAGAAACTTTTCGATAAGGTTCTTGCATCGGATAAATACCATGTAAAGATTGTGTTTGAAAATGCAGACGGGACAAATCCGCTGCGAGCCTGCTGGATCCGAAAACCGTAAAAAGTGTCCAGCGGGTAACAGATCCGGAAACGGGAACCAAATATGATGCAAAAAAAAGAAGCTACCTATTATAAGAAGCTCAACGCATACGATTCCACCAACAAGGGAAGTGAAAAGGGAGATGAGCAGAATTACAACAAGCTTGTGTCTGCAAAACAGATTGGTGGTAAAGACCTGCAGGCAAACCGGAGCCTGATCTGGCGCATTTCCAATGCAGATGTGCGTACCAAAGGGTTTAAGATTTCCGGCACCGGCAGTTATTATGTGAACTGGAAAGCAAAAGTGTATATCATGCAGAAATCCGGCAGTGGTGCGAAGACAAAATGGACAAGCGTGATAAATGGAAGTTCGGTTAAAAAAACAAAGCCATCCATGTCTGACCTTAAGGCAGGTGGCTGCGCAACAACAAACAATGTCATTGCACAGTATATCTACCACAAGGATGATACGAAGGATGTGAACCTTTCCGACACCTATGAATCCATTCCGGAAGCATATGCAGAATTAAAGGAAGGGTTCCATTTATAATGAGACATTTGAAGCAATGGCAGGTGTGCCGAGCACAAAGGTCCCTGTACTTTGCAACCGGCGGGTCAGAATTCATTGTCAACATGCAGGCAGTCTATGATGATTACTACCTCAAGGAAATTTCAGGTGGAAGTAAAAACAGCTACCGTTCCACAAGACGATACAAGAGTGTTTTCAACAGCACGGACTGTGAGTACAAGAAAGGTGATACTTTAAAATCACTTACCGCAGGGAATACAAAAGAAGAGACTTTTTGTTGCAGATGCCAATGACAGGAAACAGGAAAAATCGGTCACTGCAGAAAAAGAACAGTGCCGTAAACCCGCAGGGCGCTGCAGGTTATAACACGACCGTAAACGGACACGACAGCACAACCAAATTCCATGCGACATGGACAGGGACGATCGGGAACAATACTTCCCGGTGGTCACAGAGCGGGTCGAATGTAAGCCCGTCCGGAAAAACCATGTGAGGGCGGAAATGCCGGTGAAGTATACAGCATGTCCCCGACCCCGGCAAACTGGGATGTTTCTGCCTACAATACAGCATTGGGGCAGGCTGCAAACTGGGCGAAGAAGATGGAGGAAATCGGTAAAAGTGCAGATGGCACGGTTTACCGTATTGATGACTCTGACGGATATAAAAAAGGGTATACCATGTAGGAACCGCTACGATCAAGGTTACACTGACCGGAGGGGAAAAGAGCTATGATACCGGTTCCTCACGGTCTTATGGCGGAGGAACCTATACATCATCAGATCTTGTATCAAGCGCAAAGAGAACAAATACGTCATCCGACCTTGGAACAGGGTGGAGCTATACCAAAGGTAATATAGCCTCTGCTTCCGGCTCCCACACAACGGATAAACATGGAAAAGTAACCGGACACTCCAGCTGGAGCGGATACAAGGGATCCGTGGATGGGAAATCTTCCAGCATCCAATACAAAATTGAAGTAACCTTCAGGGATGGAAGCATTACGGCAAAGAACTATGATGGCAATGCCGGGGGAAAGCGGGCTGAAAGTAGAAAAGAAAAGCGGCCTGACCCAGTTTGGGGCACATGACCTCTGTGGCGCATGCTGCCAGCATGTACCCCGGCAATCGAGGATACCTGATCCAGAAGTTGCGTTTCGATACCATCCGTTTCACGAACCTTAAGGTATGGAAGCTGCAGGGAAGGCTATGCCGAAGGCATGGGGAGATCCGTAAGACAGACGATGGCGCGGAAGCAAAGCATTGAAGGGGAAGCAGGAAAAGCAGAAGCAGATGCAGTAAAGAAAGAGAAGGAAGATAATAAGGATAATACCCAAGTTGTTGATCCGGACCTGTCAGATGTGGAAAGCACGGAAGCCGCAAATGATAAAGAGTATGATGAAAACGGCGATCTTATTGTCCCGGACTATGAGACCGGGGATATAGGGGATGACCCGGATGCAGACGGGGAAGAAACCTGGCCGGATACCTCAGAAAATGACCTTGATATTGTAAAATCAAAGATCGTAAGGTACGACCCGAATATTTTTTTTATAACATTGCACAGGCAGATACCTCAAAAGCCGGACGTATCCGCTACAGCCTGCAGACCGGGCAGGATGATGTAGTTACATGGACAGAGTTCAATAGTGATAAAAAGCTGACCCGTACAGATTCCTGTGACGGACAGACTGCATCCCATGGGGGAAGCCCGGTTGTGGTTACGGCAAACGGCCATAAAAAGAGCTGGTGCAGGGATGCCTGTATACAAACAGTACATACAGCAACCTCCGCAACAGACACGACAATGCCAAGACAAGCGGGGAAGAAAAAGGAGAAGCCGGGGAAACAGCAAAGACCAAGACCGGATATACCGATAACACAGCCGATGCAGTGGACAAGACAACGTTTGAGTGGAAACGTTTTGATAAGAGACGTAAGTTAAACTGCAAGGCAACCGTTATTTCAGATTTCCTGATTTTACAGACCAGCTCAGGCAATGAGAGTATAGTCTACTATCAGGATACTGCAGAAACAAAACACCATGAGTGCCAGGAAAATTATGAGGATACCCTGTGGTATTCCAAGCCGGCAGATATGAACAATCTCAAAAAAGAGAATGTCAGCAAGGCAAACTGGATGTGGACCGATAAGATGTGGACGGATAACCCTCTGGTTAAGAAGACATCAAACCTTAATGTAGGAAGCTATAACGGCAATTACAGCAGTACATCCACGAAGTACCAGGGCACCGGAGGCAATGCAGTTGTAGAAACCGCATTTGATAAAGATGAAGAGAAGTATAACCATATCACGGACACCGATGAGAATGGAAATACCCTGGATCTTGCAAAAGTAACATCTGCAAGGACGATTGAAACAAAAACAGAAGCAGATGGACGATGTAAAAACCATCATGCAGACAAAGTCAGATTCGATTGATGGAAATATCTGCTCCCCTGGATGTGGGAACACCTATGGCGGGACAAACTATGACACCTGCGGCAGCGGATCAGCGCGGATGGGTACAAATACTGCGGATGTTTATACTGCGCCTACCAAGCGGGACGTCTGGGGAAAATACGGCTGGATTGACCGGATACTCCCTTCCTTAAACGGACAGACAGATGTACCGGAACCGGCACAGTTTGGGAATGCCGGGCTTGTACTTGTGCAGGACGGTATTGCGCAGTGCCCGACGAACCCGAACCAGGAATATGTCACAGGACAGTCCCATGCGTTCTTTATCCCGTTGGTTACATATACGAACTTTGGTGCGGATAAAAATGCTGAAACACATGATATTACAAACTATACTTTTAAGTATACAGACAGGAATGACAGCGTGACCGGAAGAGCCGGTTATACCATGGATTCCATCTACACAAACGGACAGACGAAAGTCAACAACATCGTTGTCCATGACCCGGTTTCCGTACAGGGGCAAATATCCTTACGGTAAACAAGGAAATGGACCAGCGTGTGCTCGGCGATGATAAAAGCGGGGCAGCGGAGATGAATAAGGAAGCTGATGATGCGACTTGTCCGGGAACAGCAGAAGAATGCCAGTACCGGCTGTTAAACTGCCAGTATGGAAAGCCGGTGCGCAGGGCGGCATTTAATGTTGACAATGCAAAGCACAGTGATGTGGAAGACGATGATGGAGTCGTACACAGCTATGATTCCATTATCAGTAATATCCTTGCCCCTGGAGGCACTTTACATGGATGTCAGTCTCGCAGACAGTGGCTTTGTCATCAAGCGTTATGACGGACTTGAGGCATTCGAAGGCACGTCCGAAGATGATGAGAAACCAGCCGGGGTGGTTACCTCTCGGAAACGGCAGCGCATCCCTTGCAATGTCATGGAGCGCAATGGGAGTGGATACAGAAAAGAAGCAAGAGTGATACTTATGAACTCCAGGGAGTATTTAATTTCCACAATGCACTGGATTCAGAAAAGGCACTGTTACTACCCGGGCAACAAAACTTCTTGCAGAGCCGGACGGTTCACTGAAGATCGTGCTTGCAGATGGATCGGAATATACATCTACGACCTCTCCTCTGGTAAAGGATGGAAAGAACACTATTCAGTATCATTTCGGAATGGATTCTGTGGTGTTATCTCCCTAAGAAAGATTAATTACAAAAGACGGTTCTTATACCGTTGATGCCAATACAGGCGCAACCGTGGATGGAAAAAGAAATTTCCTTTACCAAAACAAAGAATTCTTCTGGGGACATGACAAATTACATTGGTGACGGCATCTGGTTCGGTAACCAGGATGATTCAACTTCAATGATACAGCTTATGATACCGTTTATGACTGCAGTTATTCATTGGATAATCTTGCAGTTACGAGACTTGCACCGGAAAAGGACGCAAACGGTATTTCATACAGGCATACCTTATCCTGCTTTGCAGGTGTAACAGAACACGCCAAAAACAACACAGGATTATTACAATGGCATAAGTGATAAAAAGGTACAGTATACTTACAATTATACAGGTGATGTGCAGACATTCACTGCCCCCGGCAGACGGAGTCTATACCCTTGAGGCATGGGGAGCTTCTGGCGGTGATGGATATGATGACAGCGTTGACAGGGAAACTACAAGTTCTGTCGCTGGAAATGGTGGATATTCCAAAGGAAATATCAGCTTAAAAGAAAGGACAGAAAAATTTATGTTTTTGTTGGCGGCGCTGGAAAATATGGAGCCGGGACAAAACCGCTTTGGAGGACCATCAGCTGGTGGTTACAACGGCGGTGGTGACGGTGGTGTTGCTGACAGCGGTTCTGGTGGAGGAATGTCACATATTTCTACCACAAATAATCCTGCAGCAACAAGCTGGAACCCGGACGGAACACTTCTGGTTGCCGGCGGCGGTGGCGGAGCAGACAACAGCGGGGGAAGCCGTGGATCTGATGATGGACGCGGTGGAAACGGCGGTGGAAAGAATGGTGAAAAATGCATACATTGAAAATATATAAAATCTACCGGAAATGCGACATGGACACCAACAAGTGGTTTATCACTGCGTACCGGAACAACACTTTCTGGTAACAGTGCAGTAACGAATGGAAGTGAACAGGGTGTATTTGGCCATATAAAACCTATCTTCCGGGACAAAAGGTTACGATAACAGTAAAAAGGTGATAATCTTACAAATGGATATCCGGTTGTATATACCAATTATGGAAGATACCAGACAAGAAATTATACGGTTGAAGCAGCAAACAGTAATGAATACAGATATTCATTTACCGTACCAAGTGGACTTACATCTACAACAAATACCGACGGAACTTCTGCAGATTCCGGACAGAATCCATATACTATCTGGGAATTCTGTTTCCATGCAAGGGGTTCTTCACGGATGAGGATAGACTCTGAAACTGCATCCTGTGACTATAACTCAGCCAACCAGAATATGGGTGGCTGCGGAATGGGAGGAACCCAGGGCAGCGGATACAAACAGGGTGTTGGGGAATCTGTAACATTTGGAACTGATTCTGGCGGTGCCGGAGGTGGCTGGTACGGTGGATATGTCACTAATGCAAAATAATGGCGGCGGTGCCGGCGGTTCGGGATATACAGCATCCGGTCTTACAAACACAGAAATGAAGTCCGGGGTACGCCGTGGAAACGGTCTTGTAAAAATCACTGCAGCCGGAACGATTGACTGGACACGCAAGTTTGATGATGGCTACCAGAAACAGACATCAGAAAACAACAGACATGTGCATACAGAAGCATGCATGGACACGCCATCGGAAGGTTTTAAGATTGCAGTAGATGAAGCAAGCAACGGAAACACTGCAGACCTTGGAAAAATGCTTGGATCTGCGGTATGGGGTAAAATTAAGGATCAGCTGAAGAACTGCTATGGAAGTGGCAGCGGCGGATCTGCAGGCAGCGTCAGCTGCAGGAAAGACCATACCTATGACTATTCCGGATCCAGTGAAAAGTGTTACCCTCCCGGCTGGTAAATATAAGCTGGAAGCATGGGGGAGCATCCGGTGGAGGCAGAAACCCTGGAAAGGGTGGATATTCAGCCGGAACAGTAACATTTGCAAATGAAACTACCGTATACATTGTAGCTGGACAGTCTGCAGGTACATATAATGGTGGAGGTATCGGATGCCATGGATATGGCGGCGGTGCAACACATTTTGCAACAGCAAACGGTGAATTAGCTGCATTATCAAATAATAAAGAACAGTGAGTGTCTTGCTTTGTAGCAGGAGGCGGAGCCGGAGGAAGTTCCGGAGCTGGTGGAGCCGGAGGCGGCGCAAACCAGAGTGGTACAACCGGTGGAAACGGATGTGGCACGAAAGGGGAAGGCGCAACTGTCAGCGGACCTGGAAATGCTTATTTCAGCGGATCATTTGGAAAAGGAGGATCGAATTCCGGTTGGAATACCTGTGGCGGGGGCGGCGGTCTCTATGGAGGTGGCGGAAGCTACGAAAAAGCTATTCGCGGAATGATGATGACGACGCTGGTGCTGGCGGTGGTTCGGGATTTGCTTCCCCTTCTTTGACAGATGTATCCGGTATAACCGGAGAGACATAGCGGAAATGGGTACGCAAAGATCACTGTTATCGAAGCACACACTGACTATGATCCGGACAAAGTGTTTGACCTGGTTAAGAAAGCAACCGGAAATAATTATTCACTGATTCCGAACAGTGTCACTACAGATGGACATACCATCATAAACCCGTTTTGGAGCTGCCAGTGCATCTACGACAGCCATGTATGCACGAAGCACTGCAAGACCACTTATGTCCTGCAGTGCAAGGAACCGCATCATAAGGCAGTTAACGGAAAGATTGGACATTACGATGCTGGCAATGAGATCTGTTATGATGCATGTCATAATGATGAGCTGCATAAAAAGGGTGCAGAGCAGGCAAATGCAGGAAAACCAGGGAACGTCCAAGCCGCTGAAATTTGGAGATTTCGTCCTGCTTGATAACTATTTTTTATTTTACTTCCCAAACAGTGGCGATTTTTATGAGTCAGATGATTATGGAATCGCCCAGACCGAACAGCGGAAGGAAAAGGATATGCGAATAATTATGACTGCACGGTGGACCAGAGAAAAATGGATCAAATTCCCATTTTCTGTTTTGTATAATCGGAACGGAACCTTTGAGGAGCACCCTGCGGGTCAATGGTTCCAGCTGGAAATTACGGACAAGGTGACGAACCGCAACGTTAAAAAACAACTGTTACGATCTGACCAGCTTGTCGGAGCGTGATGATGGATTTACGTATCAGTTCTACGCCCAGCTTGACAACCATGAGATGAGTGGGGCTACCATTGAGTATGCCGTGGAAGCAATCAACAACCAGCCTTCCCCGAGCGGCAGTGAAAATCCGTACGACCGTGACGGAACGTTATCACTTGATTGCTCTCAGGATAACTCAAGCATTACAAATGCAGAACGTGCAATTGACCTGACGGCAAAAACATTCAGCATATAAGCAAACGTTCGTCGATTTAATATCAAGGATTGGCAACCTCACGGTGCAGGATAGTACCGACCTCCGCTTTAGCAATTTGTTCAAACGTAAAGACAAATGATGATAAATGGTATATAGATGGTATTGTTCATGCAGTCGATAAGAGTATACAGAACGCATACCTGTCATGGCATAAAAATAATGGAGATACCGCAACGGATATCCGGGGCGAAAAGGTATCCGCATATAACCAGTGGTACAATACATGGCATACAGCAAAGTGGTCTGATGTAGGAGAGGACTCAGCAGGTGCGTATCAACCCCGCTTGAGTCAGCAAAGAATAACATCGCAGCACTGCGGGGAAAGAGTGAGCAGCTTCAGCTTGGATACAACCTCTTATGGGATATCCAGGTATTAAGCCGGGATTTCGCGGACGGAAACGTCAGATCGAGCCGAAATATTACATCCTCGATACTAAGAAGGACAAGCTCATGGCAGTTGATGTGTGGGGCAGCCGGAATGAAGATGTAACGCTTGTTAATGAGTTTGGTCTTATGGATAAGTATGGAACAGACTACTTTAATCAGCAGAAAGACAAAATTTATGACCATGCTATGTTACTGAACTGGGATGACGAGAAGGCACGCCGGAACTACAGCGATGAAGAGAAGGCTGCGACCGAAACGGCATCGAAAGTGCTCGGCCGTACAATACTCGATGCAAATGGAATGCCGATGACCCAAAAAATCCATTAACTGGTATGGAAGAAGAGGTTGTTGCACCGCTGTCTATCCCGATGGGGGATGGCTACCGCGAGGGTAACGCGCAGTTCCTGTACCTGAATGGACGTACCCGTACTTTTATTGGAAACAGTAAAGTTACAGCACTCCATAAAGATATTAATGGTGATGATGACCAGGAGCTCTTCAAAGGAATTTGATGCTATTGGAAATGACCTTGGATCTAATGGGGTTTCAGAGGATGAGTACAGTTTCTGTGCATCCCGCTGGCACGTAACACTCGGGCTGCCGTCTTCTGCAAAATTTACGGATGTGACCGTGGATAAAGATGGTAAAGAGCAGCATATCAATCCTTACGATATGATTACCGACGAGGATACCGGGGATAAGATTTATGCGTACCAGAAATATGACCCAGATTACCTCAAAGAACATGGAGATGAGAACCGATACATGATCCTCGAAACAGCACGTATCACAGCATACGGGAGCGGTCTACAACCTGAGATATTCACAGCTTATGGACAATGGATCGATTACTGCAGCCAACGGGAAAACGTATAATTTCGTCGACAGTTGCGACATATCCAGGCAAGGCAAACTCGATACCGACATTGCTTGCGGTATATGGCATCACTAACTCAGGTAGGGACTATGATACACTCAGACACATTAATTGTTTGGATAATAGCTGTTGATGTAATAATATATTGTAACACAAAAAAGAAAACTACTCAAGGGCTTAAGCCAAGAGTAGTTTTTCTTTGTTTTTTTGAATATGTTATTTCAATCCCTGCACCCACGCGGGGTGCAACATGCGAAACAAAATGCTATACCAATTACACTAGAAATTTCAACCCATACACCTCTTACGAGGTGCAAGGGGCTGTAAAATAAGTCCCTAATATAAGAAACGCCAATTCCGGCAAATGTCGGTTTTGGCGTTTCTTTGTATTAACTTTTCTATTTCTAAGCAAGTCTGCATCTTTGGGTATAAAAAATGGTGCATTTAATAAAGCTCGGCTAATCACGCCCGCTTAAGTTTTATGCAACTTTCGTCTGTCGTTGCTTTTTTGTTGTGATATTTATAAAGATTGAATCCACATGAAATCAGTGTAAGCTCGAGAATTACATTTTTCTCGCCTCTTCGCAATAATCTTTTATACGCTTTATCCCACTTTAATACACCAAAAGTTCCCTCCGATTGAATACTTCGGTTCATTCTCAAGAGAGCACCATGTATGGATTCAAGATTTTGCAGCACTTCCTGATGGATAGCAGTTAATTCCTGATTCATTCGGATCGTTCGGTTTTTGTGTGCTCTCGGACAACATTCTTGTTTATGCTGACACCTTTCACAAGATTCACATTCGTATAATTCTTCCGTTCTTCCATATTTATTATATTTCACATGCTGTGTTCTCTTGAAGAGGAATTTTCGACTGTTTGGGCATAAGAGATTTCCATCTGCATCTTTTGCAAAGTTTACAGCACGATACGGATTCTCATGATACTTTTTGTCCGTCGTTTCTTTTTGTACATGGTTTTCATGTATTTTTCCATGCCGTGTTCTTCACAATAAAGATAATTATTGTAAGAACCGTATCCGGCATCAGCAACCGGATATTTCGGATAGTGACCATATGTGCGATTGAATTTTTCCATCAAAGGCACAAAAGCATTCCATATCGGATGCATATGGTTTTTACGTCGATTACAGCTATGTATTCATCACAGATGGCTGCCTGTAGGTTGTATGCCGGAAGTAGCTGATCGTTTCCAATGTAATCACGCTTTAAACGCATGAAAGTTGCATCATGATCTGTTTTGGAATAACTGTTTTTTTTCTTCTCCACAGGTCTCGATATGATATGCATAGGATTTCAAACGTTCCAGATATTCATGCAATTCTTCGTATTGTTTTTGTCGAATGCTTTTTCTATGGCCACGTCCGGAAACGAAAAAGAAGTTTCATCCAGTCCGGTTGTTTCTTTGTACATCGTAAGTAATTCAGAGACATAGTCAACCGCGTACGCTTCACGCTTTTCAAATTTTATTCCGAGATATCCAAGTACTTCCCGATTCATAGCATCAATCAAGAGTGAAATCTTGTCAAAGACTTTCTGCCGGTTTTTCACACACGATTTTTTCCATATCCCAGGTATATCGATTGGCATTTGCCTCAATTTTTGTCCCGTCAATGTATGTATGCTGCAGATCCACGTGATCTTTGGCAAAAATATATGAATTAATGTCTTCAAATATCTGCTCGATAGAATCGGTTAGTTCGTTTCGGATTAAGTTTCCAAATGTAGCAAAGAAGGTGTTTTCATGCCATCAAGAAGATACATGTAACGAATGTCATTACGGCAGAGCTTTTCTATTTCTCGTAAGGAGCAGATGCCATTTTCCATAAAGGCAAAAAGTATTACTTTAAGGAGTTTTTGAGCATCACATCTTGGGCGACCTGTTTTATAGCCTTTCTCTACAAAATATCTGGATAGGTCAATGTGATCCATAACCTCACAAAAAGTGTATACCGGATCGGAAATATCGATCAATTTTTTCGATTTCTAATGGTAATTTCAGCTGACGCATAGTATAATTACCATTGGTATTGTTATTTAGTAGCATAATTAATTATACCAAAAAATCGCTCAGACCTCACGGTCTGGGCGATTTTTCTGTCAGGGAGTTTTTTACAGCCCCGATGAAAAATAAATGAATTTGCGCAAAATGTGGGTTCTATATGCATGAAAAATATACTAAAAAATACGAAAAATATTGAAAATTACACGAAACAACCGATTGCGCAAATGAAAAAAGAATATGCTTGGAATTGTGAAAAGTGTGCAAAAAAGAAAGAAATATATCAAAATTGTACATTGACACTGTGGGACTCTCTTGTTATACTAGAATCATAGAACAACCGATTGCGCAAAAAGCGCAGTCCAGAAATAAAATACATCTAGCGGAGGGAGAACGAGATGGACAAATTTATTGTAAACATCATCCATCGCCCGGAGATGGTTCCAGAGTATTCTGCAACCGTGACCGGACAGGGAAAGGAAGAGGATATCGGAGATAAGGCTTTACTTACAGAGTCTCTCGATATTTTCAAGACACAGCAGAGACTGGCACATGAGAATGGCCTGAAAGTTACCATTCAGATGACATATGCTTCTTTGTTTAACGATGAAGCGGTTGAGATCGCAAAACATGATCATGAAGTCTATGGAGACGAAATCGCACTTTCCCTTTTTGGGACTGCCTTGCGAAGAGTTCCGTGAGAAATATAAGACAAAAAGATTTCTGTATCTGGATGTTTTCCATGGAAGACAAGAAGGCAATCGTTAATGATGTGTTCGAGAAATTCCATGATCGTTTCGGCTTTTACCCGGAATCAACCGGTTCCTACTATATGGACGCAGAACTGATCAATTATGTGAAGGAAGCTTACCCGTCTGTGAAGTGTGCGGTAGCTACCTGCTGGGAGGGAAGGTCCGAAAGCATATCATACCTGTAACAACTCCTGGTATACACTTTTCGATGGCGGCCATGGGCACCATGGATTCCATCCAAGCAGAATACACATGCGCCGGCAGCAAATCAGGCAGAGGACAGTGGAATCATAGCTATCCCACACCTTTCCCGTGACCTGATTGCATGTTATGACGGAAACGGATCAAACTTCGGTACACATCCACAGAACGTGCTTCGCGGTATGATTTATGATACAAAGAAGACCTGGGAGTATCCGTATCTGTATAACCTGATCGATCAGTATCGTGATCTGGAAAAATACAACAATGGATATGCTTACAACATGATGTTCGTCGGACCAGGCTGGATGAACAAGATGGCCGCTGGGAGGCTCCATATGATCTGCTGTTAAAGTCATACAGTGACGGATGTAAGTATTACGGAGATTTGAAGAAAGAGGGCAAGCTGGTAGATATGACCATGTCCGAGTTCGCAGATCACTACAGAAAGAAGAAAGGCAGGCATTACCGACGAGAAACGTTATACAGAGCCGGAATGTGCCCTTTGGAGAGATATTTTTATACGGATCTGACAAGCAACTGTTCTGGTACTGCGATCCGTTTATGAGAGCCTGTGTTAATATGGATCAGGGTGGTGCGATTGTTGACCTTCGTCCATATGTTGCAAAATTAAACTGGCCGGTTGGTATCGGAACACCTCATGTACAGGATGCTTCTTATCCATTCCTGATTCAGGAGAAGTACCGTGCCGGATACTTTACACATTACGCAGGAGAAGGAACTGTCAGAAGTGCAAAGCTCTGCTACAAGGGTGAGGAAGTAGATCTGTGCCTCTGCCCGACACATGCACATTTCTCACAGGAAGGCAATACCAGAATCCTGACACTGGACCCGGTAACCATCGAGTTTAACGGACTGACAGTAAAATTACAGACAAAGGAATATTTTGAGGAAGGTTCTTCTAAGATCAAGATCGAAAGAAATATTCTTGAGATGAGTGATCCTGATGCAGAGGTTACCATTGATGAGTACATGGTAGCATGCTACGGAACCACAGAGTATCCGGAAGATATGACATCTGTCGTATTAAAATGCGAAGGTGCAGATGAAAAAGACCATTCACTATGCATACAAGTGCCGCAGTGAAGTCCTGGCAGGAGCAACCGCAGTCAGCGCTGTAGTGCCTCAATCGACACCAAAGTTTCCCTGACTGCTTCTTCTACAGACGCAGAAGGATACATTGAGGAAGGATATGCATTCTCACCAATGTTTAAACTTGGATATAAGAAGATTATTACAGACAAGGAGGTATTTGCAACATGGCTCAGCTTGGAAAAGCAGCAAATTAAATTACAGATGTCCGTCCTGCTTTATGAGAGACCTCGACATCGATATGTTCTACAATAAAGATACAAAGATTTACAGTTGTATCCGCTGCCAGTACAGAGGTACGGAGGAAAGACGTTTTTTAGCGAAAAAATGAGATGGTTCGATTCCGTTATGGGGGGCAATGCATAAGAGATTCGACAAGTTTGATTTCGACTAAAAAACGAACGTGCGGCAGCTGCCGCACGTTTTTAATATCAGGGTATAACTTTCAGGGGAGTATAATATGCCTATGGGACGAAAACAAAAAGAAACCGTGGAACTGCGTTTTTATGAAATTCCACAGGAGAACCGGTACTTGCTTTGTTGGGAGAGGAGTGGAACCGGGTATACGGACATGACAATTTTTATCTGCATTTCCATAACCTTATGGAGATTGGAATTTGCAGAAAAGGCGAAGGGGAGCTTATTATAAATGAACACACGTATACCTACCGGACAAATTCTGTCACTCTGATTCCTCCGAATATTCCACATACAACGATCAGTAATGGCATGGTGCGGAATTCCTGGGAATTTTTATATGTGGATGTCAACCATGTCATGGAGGAACTGTATGGCGACCGGATCGCACAAAAAAATGAGGCCATTGAACTGGTACGCAGATCGGCACATTTGCTGCATGGAAGCGAGTATCCGGAGATTGCAGAGATCGTCAATGCCATTATCCGGGAAGAAAAAAGCAGAGTCCGTATTATCGTCAGGTGATCACAAGTTATCTGCATGCGCTGGTGTATGAGATGTTTCGTCTGAATGAAGTGCAGGCACAGACGAGACTTGAGGCGGCAGGAAGCGGAACAATGCGGCAGATCGCAGATGCACTCACGTTTGTCAATGACCATTATCAGGAAGAGGTAAAAAGTGTGCACCCTTGCGCAGGTCTGTGGGATGAGTGAGACATCTTTCCGGAAAGTGTTTGAAGAATATGTGCATATGCTGCCGATGGATTATGTGAATCTGGTGCGTGTACAATACGCGTGTGAACAGATGAAGCATGGCAATGATTCGATGGATGAGGTTGCCAGAAAGGCAGGATTTTTCCACAACTTCCACCTTTAACCGGAATTTTAAAAAAATTTTTAATACGTCGCCATACCAGTGGAAGATCAATCCACAAGCGGTATGAGCGGAAATTACAGAACTTTCATATTAACGCATTAAAGGGATGGTAAACGTTTTCGAAGAAAAGGAGAAAAAAGATGAGCAGATTTATTAAAGGAATGACCTTTCCACATTGCTTGAGTTAGAGCGCTGTGGGGCAAAATATTATGACCATGGAAAAGAGCGGGATATTTTAGACATCATGAGAGATTATGATGTGGACACAAATCCGTCTGCGTCTGTGGAATGACCCGTATTCCGAAACCGGTGAACCATACGGTGCCGGATGCAATGATCTGGCAGAGACAATTGCCATCGGAAAGAAAGTATCCGATGCGGGATTCGGCGTATTATTAAATTTTCATTACAGTGATTTCTGGGCAGATCCGGGAAAACAGATTAAGCCAAAGGCATGGAAAGATTTTGATGCGGATACCAGCTGGAACAGGCAGTTTATGAGTTTACCGAGGATTCTCTGCGCAAAGTACTGGAAGCCGGTGTCAATGTGACAATGATCCAGGTGGGCAACGAAGTGACCAACGGACTGCTCTGGCCGGAGGGATTAAAAGCCGAATTATGACAATATTGCAAGATTTATCAGTTCCGGTATCCGGGCATGCCGTGCCGTTAAGACGGAGATCCCGCTGATGATTCATCTCGACAACGGTGGAAACAATGAGATGTACCGCGACTGGTTCGATCATTATATGGAGCGTGGGGAAGATTTTGATTATATCGGACTTTCCTATTACCCGTTCTGGCATGGCACCCTGCAGATGCTTGAAGACAACATGAACGATATGGCAGCCCGTTACGGGAAGGAACTGATCGTGGCAGAGGTTTCTATGGGATATACCATGGAAGATTACAAGCCGTATGAGAAACTAAAGGACAGTGAGCGAAAGGGATATGCGACAAAGCCGGAACTTGTGGCAAAGATCGAGTATCCGATGACGGTACAGGGACAGGCAGATTTAACGAAGGACTTCTTAAACCGCGTGGCACATGTGCGTGACAACAAAGGTCTGGGATTTTTCTGGTGGGAGCCTGCATGGATTCCGGTACACGGAAGCGGCTGGGCAACGCCGGCATCCTTAAAGGATATGAATGATCCGGGACCATGTGGCAATGAGTGGGCAAATCAGGCATTGTTTGACTACGATGGAAATGTCCTTCCGGCACTGGAAGTGACTCGTGATTTTAGAAAATAAGATATGTAAAAATGTTGCATGAAGGAAGGGGGAATGTTGCAAGTTGCGCCAAAGCATATTGCAAAGAATTCCCCTTTATGTATAATGGAATTATCAAGAAAACGAACCGTTGCACCAAGCAGCGGATGAACATGCAGAAAGGGAGAGAACAATGATTCAGAATGATGTATTAGCAAAGTTTAAAGAGATCTTTGGCGATGAGGGGGACATCAGAGTATATTTTGCACCGGGACGTGTGAATCTGATCGGTGAACATACCGACTATAACGGCGGACACGTTTTCCCCTGCGCACTGACCATTGGAACATACATGGCAGCAAGAAAGAGAACCGACCGGAAACTGTGTTTTTTATTCCATGAACTTCGATGAGCTGGGTGTGATCGAAAGTTCTCTGGATGCATTTACTCTCGGACGCCGGATGGATTGTGACCAACTATCCGATGGGTGTTATGTGGGCATTTGAAGGACGTGGCATGAAACTGGAAACCGGTCTGGATATTGCATTATTCGGAAATATTCCAAACGGTTCCGGACTTTCTTCTTCCGCATCCTTAGAAGTGGTTACCGGATATATGTTAAAGGATCTGTATGGTTTTGATGTGACCAATCAGGATCTGGCTCTGATCGGACAGTATTCGAGAATAATTACAATGGCTGCAACTGTGGTATTATGGATCAGTTTGCATCTGCCATGGGTAAAAAAAGGACAATGCAATTTTCCTTGATACTTCGGATCTTTCTTTTGAATATGCACCAATCGTACTTGACGGGGCAAAAATTGTCGTCACCAACAGTATGGTAAAAAACACAGCCTGGTTACTTCCGCATACAATGACCGCAGAAATGAGAGTGCACAGGCACTGAAGGATTCTGCAGACCGTTGTGGATATCAAAACGCTTGGAGATCTGACGGATGAGCAGTTTGAGCAGTACAAAGGGAGCCATTAAGGATGAAGTTGCCAGAAAGAGAGGCAAACATGCGGTTTACGAGAATCAGCGTACAATCGCAGCAGTCAGGGCTCTGACGGAGAAAACGATATTGAAACATTCGGAAAACTTATGAATGCTTCCCATGTTTCCCTGCGTGACGATTATGAGACCTCCTGTCCGGAAGTGGATGTACTTGTGGATGAAGCATGGAAGATTCCTGGTGTGATCGGTTCCCGTATCACCGGAGGCGGATTCGGTGGATGCACGGTCAGTATCGTAAAGGATGCATCCGTGGACGAATTCAAGGAGAAGCTGACAAAGGCATATGAGGAAAAAGTCGGAAAGACACCGGAATTTTATGTGGTTTCCATCGGAGAATGCTTCAAAGCAAATCTGATTTAAGAACGTATTACATAGGGTAAATGTGTGCGGAGCTGATTGGAACCGCATTTGCCGACAGGCTTTTATAAAAAAGGAGTACGAGATGATTCAGGAGAACATTTTAGAGTTAGTAAAATATGGTCTGAGCACCGGACTGGTAGATCCGGAGGACAAAGTATATACCATTAACCGCCTGCTGGAGCTTTTTCAGGTAGACGAAATCGAGGATGCGGTATTTGAAAAGGTGGAAAATCTTCCGGCATGGACACAGGAAGAGGCAGAAGGAAAACTTGAGGGAATCCTTGCAGAAATGATGGATTATGCATATGAGAATGGTCTCATGGCAGAAAAACAGTATTGTATACAAAGATTTGTTTGATACAAAATTATGGGATGTCTGGTACCGGAACCAAGCAGTGTCCGCAAGACGTTCCGTGATCTGTATGAGCATACCTCACCGCTTGCCGCAACGGATTATTTTTTACAAATTAAGCTGTGACAGCAATTATATCAGAAGACAGCGTATCAAAAAAGACCGCAAGTGGACAACCGACACCGAGTTTGGAACACTGGATATCACCATCAACCTGTCAAACCGGAGAAAGATCCAAAAGCCATTGCGGCAGCAAAAAAATGCAAAAGCAGAGCGCGTATCCGAAGTGCCAGCTCTGTAAGGAAAATGAGGGATATGCAGGACGTGTCAACCATCCGGCGAGACAGAACCACCGCATCATTCCGGTGACGATTAACAACAGTGACTGGTTTTTCCAGTATTCTCCGTACGTTTATTACAATGAGCACTGCATCGTGTTCAATTCCAAGCATACGCCAATGAAAATCGAGCGTGCAACGTTTGGAAAACTTCTGGATTTTGTGACACAGTTTCCACATTATTTTGTAGGTTCCAATGCAGACCTGCCGATCGTTGGAGGTTCCATCTTAAGTCATGATCATTTCCAGGGTGGACATTATGAATTTGCCATGGCAAAAGCACCGATTGAAAAAAAAGAACTTCAGTTTGAGGGATTTTCCGATGTGAAAGCAGGAATCGTGAAATGGCCGATGTCTGTCATCCGTATCAGCGGTGACCGGACAAGGAGCGTCTGATTGAACTGGCAGACAAGATTCTCTTAACCTGGAGAGGCTATACCGATGAGGATGCATTCATCTATGCCGAGACAGATGGAGAGCCACAAATACGATCACACCGATTGCACGCAGACGTGGAGATGATTTTGAACTGGATCTGGTACTGCGCAACAACATCACGACCGAGGAGCATCCGCTGGGTGTCTATCATCCACATGCAAAACTGCATCACATCAAGAAAGAAAACATCGGCCTCATCGAGGTTATGGGACTTGCCGTACTGCCTGCCCGCCTGAAAGATGAGATGGCAGAGCTTGCCGATGCACTGGTAAATGGTACAGACTTACGTGCAACAGAAACACATGCTTCCCATGCAGAATGGGCAGAAGGTTTCCTTCCGAAGTATGAGATAAGATCACAAAAAGACAATGTGATGGATATTCTGCATGAGGAAATCGGTCTGGTGTTCAATGAAGTGCTGCAGGATGCCGGCGTATATAAATGTACACCGGAGGGACGTAAGGCATTCGAACGTTTTATTGCGGCTGTTTAATTACTTTCTTAGGCAGAGGTTACCCATTGAGGGAGTGTTTTAAATATAGGTTTTCTCAATGTGACATATCAATAGATCCCATTTACAGAATTTGTGAAAATAGTTCTTTCACTTATCTTTTTTCCAATCAACAGGAAGAAGGGGGACATTTCTTTCGGAAGAACAAATTTGCAACTGCGCCGTAGTTCCATCACATAACGCTAATGGCATTAAAGTAAAATTTTTCAAAAAAGAACCTGAAATCAAAATCGGCGCTGCTTTGCAAATTTTTCTTCCGAAAGAGAATGTCCCCCTTCTTCCGTCGCATCGAGAAAAACTTATATTTATACCTGTTATTTATTGGCAAGCCCCCGCATAAGTTTCTTCCGGCAATGAAAGAACGCCGGAAGCAGGAAACAATCCGCAAACAGCCATGCCAGCGGACTGGCAAAACATGCAGCCGTAAATCCGAAGATCGGTACAAAGATCAGACCGATCAATGCGCGGGCAATCATCTCAAATACACCGGCAAATACAGCAAAGCCGGAAAAGCCCATTCCCTGGATAAGAAAAACGAACAATATTGACCAGTGACAGAAGCATATAAAAGCAGGTGTTGGTGATCAGAAATTGTCTGGCCTGTGCGACAACCTGTGTGATATTGGCACTGTCCGAAGGAGCTATAAACAGATAGATCAGTGGACGTGCAAGGAAAATGATGACAACAAGGATCGCTGCGGAGTAAACTGCGGCAAGAATGGTGGCAGATTTCATACCGCTTGCCAGACGATCGTATTTTCCGGCGCCAACGTTCTGTCCACCGTAAGTTGCCATCGTAGAACCGAGTGCGTCAAATGGGCACACCATAAACATCGAAATACGGCTGCCGGCCGTCATGGCTGCCACGGCGCCTGAACCTAAGGTGTTGACAGCAGTCTGCAGAATGACGCTTCCGATGGCGGTAATGGAATACTGCAGACCCATAGGAAGTCCCATAATCAGAAGATTTCTTACATAGGAAGCATCCAGTACCCAGTCGGAGCGCTTCAGGTGCAGAATGTCAAATTTCCGGATGATCACGAAAAGACACAGCACACCGGAAACCGCCTGCGATAAAACGGTAGCAAATGCGGCACCAAAAACTTCCCAGTGCAGACAGATGATAAAGAACAGATCCTGTCCGATATTTAAGACAGCCGCAGCGATCAGAAAAATGACCGGCGTGATGGAATCCCCCAGAGAACGCAGGTAGGAGGAGAGGATATTATAAAGGATGGTGGCTGGTATACCGGCAAAAATAACAACAATATAATTGTAGGACAGGTCGATAATATCGGAAGGTGTCTGCATCAGCACCAGAATCTGCCGGACAGAAAATGACGGTCAGTGCCGTGAGAACACCGCCGATGAGAACCGACAGAATGGCGGAATTACCGACATATTTGCGCACGCCGTCATAGTCGCGCGCACCGAACCGCTGGGCAACCGGCAGACCGAAACCGTTGCAGATTCCCTGACAGAATCCTATGATCAGAAAATTGATACTTCCGGTTGCCCCAACTGCAGCAAGTGCCGTTACGCCGAGATAGCGGCCGACGATGATGGTGTCCATGAGACTGTAAAACTGTTGAAACAGCATACCGAACAGAAGCGGTACGGCGAAACCGAGAATCAGTTTCATAGGAGAACCGCTGGTCAATTCTTTTGTTGTACTTCTTGCCATAATGATTTACTCCTTTTTATATTTTAAACAAAACTGCAAATGCTAGGATATTTTATCACGATTGTGTAAAAAACTACAAGAGGAAAAAATGCTGAAATTTCATTTTTTTGCGTTTTTTTTGCCGCGTCAATTCTTTACATTTGAGGAAGAATGCGGTAGAGTGGTAAGTGACTGTAATATTGTACATATAAAGGAGATTAAAGTTGAAAAACTGGGAAAAAAATATACGTAAGGTTGTTCCCTATACACCGGTAGAGCAGCCAAAGAAATCACAGATCATTAAGTTAAATACCAAGGAAAATCCATATCCGCCGGCACCGGGGGTAAAGGAAGCACTGGAACATTTTCATACGGATGATCTGCGGCTGTATCCGGATCCGGTTGTGACAAATCTGGTGGATGGGATTGCACAATTCTATCAGGTAGATCCTTCACAGGTCTTTGTCGGTGTCGGATCGGATGATGTGCTTGCAATGCTGTTTATGACCTTCTTTAATTCAAAGAAGCCGATTCTGTTTCCGGATATTACCTATTCCTTTTTATGACGTGTGGGCAGAAATGCTTCGCATTCCGTATACACAGATTCCGCTGGATGATGCATTCCGCCTGAATCCGGCAGATTATAAATGTGAAAATGGTGGAATTGTATTCCCAAATCCGAATGCGCCGACCGGGGAACTTCTTCCAGTATCTGCCATCGAGGAGATCATTTCAGGCAAATCCTGATGTGATTGTGATCGTGGATGAGGCATATATTGACTTTGGAGGAGAGAGTGCCCTGCCTCTGATTGATAAATACGATAATGTAATTGTGGTACAGACATTTTCCAAGTCACGTTCTCTGGCGGGGTCGAGGATTGGCTTTGCCATCAGTAATCCGACACTGATTAAATATTTAAATGATGTGAAGTATTCCTTCAATTCATACACGATGGATCGTATCACCATTGCGTTGGGAACGGCATCTATCCGTGACCGGGCATATTTTGAGCAGACGACAGAGAAAATCATAAAGACAAGAGAGTACCAAAAGAGCAGCTTCGGGCACTCGGGTTCGTATTTGGTGATTCCAAAAAGCAACTTTATTTTTGCCATGCATCCGGATGTTTCCGGTGTGGAACTGTTTGAAGCACTGAAGAAAAATCGGATATTTATGTGCGGCATTTTGGCAAGCCGGCACGGATCAACGAATATCTGCGTATCACAATCGGTACGGATGAGCAGATGCATAAACTGATCGATTTTCTGAAAAAATATTTAAATAAATAAAGCGAGGATTTTTTTTTTTATGTTGACAAAATACTTGTGGGTATTTTTTTTTGTTTCCATGGTACCACTGGTGGAACTGCGCGGTTCCATTATTATTTCGCAGGGACTGCAGCTGCCGGTACTTTCTTCTTATATTGTGGCAATTATCGGAAATATGCTGCCGGTGCCGGTGATTTATCTGTTTGCACGGAAAGTTCTGGTATGGGGAGCGGATAAACCGGTGATTGGAAAGTTTTTTCCTGGTGTCTGGAGAAGGGAGAAAAGGGCGGAAAGAAATTACAGGAAAAAAAGCAGGCCGGGGGCTGTTTATCGCACTGCTCCTGTTTGTAGGAATTCCGCTTCCGGGAACCGGTGCATGGACAGGAACACTGGCGGCCAGTATTCTGGACATGGATTTTAAATCAACAATTATCGCCGTCATGCTCGGGGTTCTGCTGGCAGGAATTATTATGATGGTGCTCAGTGTGGCAGGATTCGGCATGTTTTTGAAACAACCAAGGAAGTAATTAATCAATGAAAGACAAGAAAAAAACCAAGACGATTCCGCGTCAGGTGCGCTGGGATAAGCTTGATAATACAGCACATCTTTTTTCCCGTCCATTGCGGGGGAGAGTATGACAAACGTGTACCGGATCAGTGTGACCTTAAAAGAAGAGGTTCAGGTGGAATTTCTGCAGCAGGCGCTGGACATGATCCTGCCGAAATTCGATGGGTTTAATCTTCGGATGCGCACAGGCGTATTCTGGTATTATTTTGAAGAGAACGGAAAAAAGGCGCCGAAAGTCACGGAAGAGGCGATGTTTCCATGCCGGTTTATCCGGCAGAACAAAAACCGCAATTATCTGTTCCGTGTGACCTATTATAAGTCAAGAATCAATCTGGAAGTGTTTCATGTACTGACCGATGGCATGGGAGGCATTAATTTTCTCCGGGAGCTGACGTATCAGTATCTGCGTCTGGTGCATCCGGAACTGGCGGAAAAAGAAGGAAACAAACTGAGCGGAGATACCTCTCTCAGCAGGGAGGACAGCTTTGTCCGCAATTACCGCAGCAGCAAGCCAAGCGGATTTAATAAAGAAAAAAGCATATCTGATCAAAGAAGATAAACTTCCGGCCGGAGAATTTGGTGTCATGCATGGGCGGATGCCGGTCTCACAGCTGAAAAAGGTAGCACATGGCTATCATGCATCTTTGAATGAATATTTTATTGCAGTCTTTGTATGGAGTGTGTATAAAGAACTGTTACACGGGATGCCGGGAGGAAAACCGATCCGAATCGCAGTGCCGGTCAATCTGCGGCCGTATTTTGATTCGGATACGACAAAAAACTTTTTTGTTATGGTATCTGCAGAATTCCGTCCAAAGAAAGAGTCCTATACGTTTTGAGGAAGTACTTGCATGCATACAAAGCAGCCTGCACTCCCAGATCAATAAGGAACATTTAGAGGATCTGTTTTCTTACAGTGTATCCAATCAGAGGAACCTGCTTATGCGTCCGGTGCCGTTATTTTTGAAAAATATTGCCATGCGTATCGTATATGAAAAATCCGCAGTGGCAAATACGACAACGATCACAAACATCGGTAATATCAAGATCAAAGATATTTACCAGCCCTATATAGAAGGTTTTTCGGCTTTTATAGCCATGTCAAAAGGGGGCAGTATCTGAAAGGAACGATCTGTTCTTACCAGGATACGCTGGTATTTACATTCAGTTCCATCTTTTTCCGAGGCTCTGGTACAGAAGGCATTTTTCCGCAAGATTGCGGCGGATGGTGTGGATGTGGAGATTGAGACGAACGGAGTATATTATGAATAAATGCAAAAAATGTAATGTTGTCATATTGGACGATACGGACCGCTGTCCGCTCTGTAAACATGTGCTGGAGTCGGACGGGATACCGGGAGAGAGCCGGTATCCGGATGCCATTGCAACGGCGCGTAAATTCCGGTTTGTGGAGAATCTGGTACTGTTTATCTCCATTGTGGCGGAGTGTCTGCTGATTGCCATCAATTTTCAGGTGGACAGGGAAGTGGCATGGAGCCTTGTAATTGGTATCATTCTTTTATATGGAAATGTGGTGCTTCGCATGGCGATTCTGGGAAAATCCGGATATCTGGCCAAAACCGTCTGTCTGGTACTTCTTGCCATTGTAATGCTTCTTGGAATTGATTATCTGACCGGATACCGGCGCTGGTCGTTAGACTATGTGTTTCCGGGGGAATCATTGCCATTGATCTGGCGTTGTTTATCCTGATTCTGATAAACCGGAGAAACTGGCAGAGTTATATGATGTCGGAACTGCTGACGATATTGCTGAGCATTGTGCCGGTGGTATTGCTGCAGATGAGAATCATTCATTTTCCATATCTGGCATGGGGGGGCCCCTCGGGGGTATCGGTATTTTTTATTCCTTGGAACACTGATTCTTGGTGATCAGCGTGCACGAACCGAACTGAAACGGAGATTTCATATATGATAGAAAGCGAAGCGAGTGTAAAGGACGTGTGGTGGCAGAAATGCTGTCACATTTTACCAATGATTTGAAAATCGGAAAAAAAAATAAAGAGCGGAGAGCTGCGCAAGCGGATGATAGAGCCGCCATGGATTCCACCGGCAATGTTTAACCTGACGGGAATCAATATGGATCATTTTACGATGAAACTTTTGTCGTTAAAGGAAAATCCAAACACGGATTACGTGATTCTGCAGTTACACGGCGGTGGTTATACGGGAGCTGTGCGCAATGCGTATTATGTGTTTGCAGGATTATATAACGAGCTGAGCCATGGATGCAATGTGCTTACTCCGGATTATCGTGTGCCCGGAGAATCCATATCCGGCGGCACTTGAAGATGCATTGGCATCATACCGCTGGCTGCTTTCCAAAGGGATATTATGGAGAACAGATTATCCTTGCCGGAGATTCGGCAGGCGGTGGACTGGCGATGGCACTCTGTATGTATTTGCGGGATCATAATATGCCGGTACCGGGAGGAATCATAGCCATGTCTCCGTGGACGGATCTGACGGCCAGCGGGGAGTCTTATGAGACCAATTATGAGAAAGATCCACTGTTTGGAAATACGAAGGAGAGTCTGATTTACCAGAATGATTATCCGGGGAACATGACCGGATGGACCGTATATTTCTCCGCTGTTTGGGGATTTCCGGGGATTTCCGCCAATGCTCATACAGGTTGGATCGATTGAGATGCTTCTGAGTGATTCGGTTTCGGTAGCGGCAAAGGCAAGGGAGCAGGGGGTAAAAGTGCGCCTGTCTGTTTATGAAGGGATGTTTCATGTGTTCCAGATGGCATATCTGAATATTCCAGAATCAAAGAAGGCATGGGCAGAAGCCGGCAAATTCATTGATGTGCTGCGCACGGACAGCAGACTGTAAAAATTATTACAAAAATGGCGCGGAATTTTTTTCACATATTGCATAAACGCCTAGATACGTCTACATTTCCATGGAGTAAGCCTCCACATGATGTAGAAATGTGGGTTGACAATAACACAAGATGTAGTGTAGTCTTGTATTTGTTAATGAAAATATACAAGATATAGGGAGTAATCTCTATATCTTATATTTTGTGTAAACAATCGTTTATAAAGATAGACTTTGAGAGGAAGATGGAACATGAAAATTATTAAGAGAAGCGGAGTCGAGGTATTTTTTGATTCGAATAAGATCGTTGCGGCTGTACAGAAAGCGAATGCATCGGTAATCGATTATGAAAAACTCAGCGATGAGCAGATTCAGGAGATTGCCGATAATGTGGAAGTGGCATGTGAAAACATGAAACGATCTGCCAGCGTGGAGGAAATCCAGGATATGGTAGAGAACCAGCTGATGAACCAGCATGCATTTACGGTTGCCCGTAATTATATTACATACCGTTATAAGAGAGCACTTGTGCGTAAATCCAATTCTACGGATGAACAGATTCTGTCTCTCTTAGAGTGCAATAATGAGGAAGTAAAGCAGGAGAATTCCAATAAGAATCCTACTGTTAATAGTGTACAGAGAGATTATATGGCAGGAGAGGTCAGCAAGGATATCACAAAGAGATTCCTGTTGCCTCCAGATATTGTGGATGCGCATGAGCAGGGACTTATACATTTCCATGATTCTGATTATTTTGCACAGCACATGCACAACTGCTGTCTGGTGAACTTAGAGGACATGCTGCAGAATGGTACTGTAATCAGCGAGACCGGAATTGACCGTCCGAGAAGTTTTCCACGGCCTGCAATATAGCAACACAGGCAATTGCGCAGATTGCAAGTTCCCAGTACGGCGGACAGAGTATTTCCCTGTCTCATCTGGCTCCGTTTGTGCAGGTGAGCCGTGAAAAAATTCCGGATACAGGTCCGACAGAGTTTGAAAAGATCGGGCTGGATCTGGATGAGGAGAAAATCAATAAAGTAGCAGAGATGCGTGTAAGAGAGGAGATTAACCGCGGTGTGCAGATGATCCAGTATCAGGTCATCACGCTGATGACGACCAATCGGACAGGCTCCGTTTGTAACCGTGTTTATGTATCTGGATGAGGTGCCGGAGGACAGACCAGAGATGACCTGGCAGCGATCATTGAGGAGATGCTGCATCAGAGAATCAAGGGAGTAAAGAATGAAAAAAAAGTATTTATTACACCGGCTTTCCCCTGAAACTTTATTTATGTACTCGAAGAAGATAATATCCATGAGGATTCCAAGTATTTTTATCTGACACGCCTGGCTGCACAGTGTACGGCAAAGCGCATGGTTCCGGATTATATTTCCGAAAAGAAGATGAAAGAACTGAAAGTGGACAAGAACGGGGAAGGACACTGCTATCCATGTATGGGATGCCGCAGTTTTCTTACTCCGTATATTGACCCGGAAACCGGAAAAACCGAAAATATTACGGACGTTTTAACCAGGGAGTTGTGACGATCAATCTGGTGGATGTGGCATGTTCTTCCGGAAAAAGATGAGAAAAATTCTGGAAGATTCTCGATGAGCGTCTAAAACTGTGCTACCGGGCACTGATGTGCAGACATAAGAGACTTCTTGGCACACCGAGTGATGTGGCTCCGATTCTGTGGCAGAACGGAGCGCTTGCCCGTCTGAAAAAGGGAGAGACGATCGACAAACTTTTTATTTGGCGGTTATTCCACCATCTCTTTGGGATATGCGGGATTGTGCGAGTGTACCCGTTATATGACAGGTGTTTCCCATACGGAGCCGGAGACCGAACACCATTTGCACTGCGTGTCATGCAGCGTCTGAATGATGCCTGTGCAGAGTGGAAAGAAAAGGAAAAATATGGATTTCAGTCTGTACGGTACGCCGCTGGAATCAGCCAATACGTAACTGAACGAAGTACATCGAG
>VOFK01004210.1_pt1 | contig 28178 bp, 36 predicted proteins | sample 5384121 | NCBI WGS metagenome assembly VOFK01 (sample SAMN12384730, study PRJNA508395) | human gut metagenome | isolation source: healthy gut J | host: Homo sapiens | reverse complement strand
CTGTTTGTACTTCGTTCAGTTGCATGCATTTGCTAAACCCGTAATCATGGAAGTTACAGGTTTTTTTCTTCGCAACAATGCTTTCAGCAGAACGTTGTATGTTTTTTATAAGGAATAAAACCAAACATTTTATGAAGATAAATTAATTATACACAGATGAATGTACACGAAAATCGGCACGAAAGAAGACCTCTCCGCGCAGGTGTGTTTTCGTGTATTTACAAAAATTCCGGTCAATGCTATACTATACAAATTGACTGAAACGTTTTTTGAAAGGAACGGTATCTATGGGTCTGCCTGCGAAGCTGGTGCGAGCACAACTCAATTTCTTTAAACCATTTGTCGCCAACTGTTCTTTGGAGACACCGGAAGGGGCAGGACAAGCTTGGCGAGTTGATGGAGGCCATCCACCGGCGCGATGTGATCGTCCGCGACCATGACTTCGGCCCATTTCAGGGCGCGTGGATCATGCCGAAAGACGAGCGGCGTCAGGGCGTTGTGCTCTATCTGCACGGCGGCGGCTATACCTGCGGCAATCTGGACTATGCAAAAAGGGGTTTTGCTGCCACACTCTCGGACGAGTGCGGTGTGCGCGTGTTCTGCGCTGCCTACCGGTTAGCGCCGGAGGATCGCTTTCCGGCCGCGCTGGACGACGCGGTCGTAAGTTATCAGTATCTGCTCTCCAAGGGATATCCCGCAAGCCAGATTCTGCTCTGCGGCGAGTCCGCTGGCGGAGGACTTATTTACGCGTTTGCCTGCGGCTGAAGCAGCTGCGCCTGCCGCTTCCGTGCGGTCTGATCGGCATTTCGCCGTGGACAGACCTCACAGGCTCCGGTCAGTCCTATATTGACAACCGCGACATCGATCCTCCATGACGCCGGAACTGCTGCAATTCTACGCTGCCTGCTACACCGACGACCCGAAAAGCCCCCTCTGCTCACCGCTGTTCGGCGATCTGACGAGGCCTGCCGCCGTCGCTTTTGTTCGTTGGCGGGGAACGAGGTCATGCTCGATGATACGCGCATGCTCCATAAAAAGCTGCTCGATTCCGGCTGCAAGACCAGATCGTCATGCGCCGGAGCGCTGGCATGCGTATGTGCTGTATTATCTGAATGAAAACATGTCCGATTTTGCATTTCACAATCAGGCGGTTTATAACGCGCGTGCTCTGCTCCGGTTTCTGGCTGCGCCTGGATTTTTTGGCTGTGGACAACGCCACTTGAAAATACTTGCGCAACGGCAAAAGCGCCGGAACTGGTTTCCGATATTTCCGCCTGTCTGCCGCGCTGACGGAAGACGTCATTGGGCGTGCTGCGCGGCAGCACTGGATAACAATTACGGCGTTTTGCAGGCGTCCATCGCTGTCCGGCTGCGCCGAGGTGTATTCTGTTGCTCGAGGGTCACTGGCCTGCATCAGAAGGATAAAGAGATTATCAACATCCATATCCCCGTTTGATGATGTACCAAATGCGCTTTCCGTGTGCTGGTTTTACCGGGCAACGTTATTAAGGTTTTCCTGATGCGGACAGAAAGCACGAGGCGGTCTGATCTTCCCTCAAGACGCTTTGGTTGCAGAATATCTGTGCCAATATACGTCAATATCCCCATGAAGCGGCGTTTTAAGGCCATCTGGAGGACTGGCGGGAACTGGAGGACGGCTTTGCGCTACGCAGGCGATATCACGGCTAGCCACTTGCCGACAGACGGCTATCATCAGGCAGGTTTTGGGAGCCGGACGGCTGCGCAGACAACACCACTCATGCTGCTTACCGGCGCTGTGAGAGGAAAAGCGAGAATTTGGCGTCAGCGTAACGTTTATCGCTGCCGTTATGATGAAGGCCATCGGCGACCTGCAAACAGAAGGTTCCGCCGCATGCGGCGCAAGCCGTTAAGTTCACATTTGCCGGTCAATCTGCCGGACTGTTCCCGAGGCCGGACGATGCGGAATTTCGCATCTATGTCACGCCGGAGATCGACGCGATTGAGGCGACTATTCCCTTGCGGAAATTTTGCCGGATCGTCCATTACGGGATGGGACTGGAAAACGACCCCCAGGATGATGGCGGCGAAGATCGCAACGAACGGCGTAGCTTCGAGCGAACGCTCCGCCGTATTTTCTGCGCGTCATGCCGCTGTTTGTCCAAGCTATCGCCATGAAGGCTGTTCGATCTGGTTTGGTGAGGTGCAAGTCCTGTCTGTGCCTGTCCACCTCGGCCTTGTCAAGCTGCCGGAGGAAATGGCCCCGTACGTCGCGCGGATGGTTTCATCATCGGCACGTACAGGCCAAGGCCCACCCTGGCTCACTGCGGCGTCGTCAGCTGGAACGGAACCATGTATATCAACATGATCCGCAACATCCGCGAACCGGGTTGGAATCTCATTTTACCGTTTGCTGCACGCGCTGGGGCTGCCGTCAGGTCGAGCAACCAGCGTTGGGCATGGAGATAGGAGGCTGTGAAAGCATGTATTGTGTCAAATGCGGCGTTGAACTCGCCGACAGCGAAAAAATGTCTCTTTGGGACACCGGTATTTCATCCAGATATCCCGCGCAATCTCTCCGAGCCGCCCTTTCCGCCGGACAAAGCGCATCCGGCCTGAGGACGTGAATCGTTCTGGTATTTTATTTGTGCTGACCATCGCGGCGCTTCTGCCTGCTTTTTGCCTAACTCTGCGACTGGCGTATCAACGGAACGCTTTCGTCACAAAGGTCCGGTTGATTGCGGCAGGCGCGATCGGTCTTTGTATATCGTCATCCTGCTGCCCGTATGGTTCCGCCATCCCAATCCTGTCATTTTGTGCCGGTTGATTTCATCGCAGTGGGACTTTATCTGCTTTTACATCAACTTTGCTACCGGCGGGCACTGGTTCTTGTCCTTTGCTTTCCCGGTCACGGTGCGATTGGCCTTCTCATCAGCGCGGCAGTTGCCCCCTGACGCACCATCTGCGCAGCAGCAGGTATCTTTACATTTACGGCGGTATGCTGATCCTTGGCGGCAGACTGGCCGTGCTCATTGAAAGTTCCTGATCAATCTGACCTTCCAGATCCACGAGAGCGCTCTTCTGGTCGTTCTATCCGATGGTCGCCAGGCATTGTGCTGGGCTTGATGCTCATCGTCATCGCTATCTGCAAGCCTTTGCGCGAATCGCTGCACCGAAAATTTTTCCTGTGATATAACTGTGATACAAACAGCCTCCGCCCACGCAGTGTTTCTGCGGGGCGGAGGCTGTTTGTAACGATACGTTTTATCGATCAGCTGACGCTTCTGCTTCGCGTGATTTAATGTCAGCAAGCATGCTGTCGTAGAATTCCTTGCTGATCTTATATTTACGCAGATAAATCACATAGCCCGCGACGATCAGGACCAGCGGAATGGCCAGCATGGCCAGCGATCGTCAGCTTGCCGGATGCGTCGATGGCTGCGGCTGCCGTATCAGAGCCCTTTGTTTTTGATCCCAGCCAGCATGATGCTGATGCTGATCAGGCCGGTCGAAAGTGCACCGCCGATTTTGTTGACGAGCGGCTGGATAGAGAACGTGATGGATTCTGAGCGCCGCCCCAGCTTCCACTGGCCGTATTCAATGGTATCGGCGAGGAACATGAGCATCAGCAGTTGGATAAACGCCTGTCCGACAAACATCAAAATTGCGGAGATGGCGATCAGGACGATGGAATGTTCGGCAAAGAAAGAAGGCCAGATAGCCTGCGACCACAAGGACCGTCGCGCCGGTATAAAGCTGGCGGCGGTCATGTTTTTTGGAAAACAACGGGAAGATCATCAGCGCGGCCAGCTGCGCCACGCCGCAGACGGCGGCCAGAATGGCGTACATGTTGATATCGCCGTAGAGATACTGCATGTAATATGTCGCAAAGCCGGTCGTTGTGCAGTAACCAACCATGAACAGCGCCATAGCCAGCGTCGTCCACATCAGTTGGTCATTTTCGTGATGGCGTTCCACATATCGCGGATGGAGAATTTCTCTTCATCTTCCTTGATCTCACGGTTTTCCTTCACGCCGAACAGTGGGAAGCAGAGCCCAGCCAGATAAACGATGCTCACCGCGACGGCAACTGTCATCCACGCCTTGGGCGTGTTGCCGAGGGCGGCGGTGATGGGCTGCCAGCCGACCATGATGATGTACATGCCGATGTTCGCGCAGATGCGTGCGAACGCACCGTAATTCTCGCGCTGCTTCTGATCTTGCGTCAGGGCGGGCAGGAGCGTCCAATAGGCAATGTCGTTGATGCCGTAGCTGATATCCCAGAGGACATACGCGACCGCAAAGAAAATGACATAGGCCGTGCCGGTGCCGACATTGCCGAACAGAATTAGATAAAAGATTACGGACACAACGCCGCCAACCAGAATCGCAGGCTTGAACTTGCCCCATTTTTGTGTGAATGTTGTCAATCACAAGGCCCGTGATGGGGTCGTTCAGCGCGTCGGCGATGCGCAGGACGGAGAGCACAAGACTTACCGCTGCGAACACATGAATGGGTAAGGAAAGAATGTTGGACAGGAAATATAAAAGTGCGTTTGCCTCGAAGGCATAGAACATATCGCGGCCGATCGTGCCGAGGCCGAAGAAATATTTATTGCGGCGGTCAAGATTTTTCATGGCTGCACCTCCCGAACGAAATAAACATTGGAGCCGAAATCGCCCTGCATGCGTCCGTCCGCATTATAGCCGGTTCCGGAAAAACGCGGTGCAAGCATGATTCCGGCGGAATAGGCTGCGCCGGAGGCCGTAACGGTCTGCTGGCCGTCATACATCTTGTAATAGCTGTCCGCCGTCTGTACGGCAAGGCCGTTTGGATTCAGTTTTACGGGCAGAACATGGCGCAGAAGCGAACCGAAATCGCCGACGCGCAGCAGCTGCGGGCGGCTGTCAAGCTGGTACTGCGTTTGTGCATCAAGCCCTGCCACACGCAGACGTTCGTAGCCAGGCGCTGCGCTCTGGATTCCGTGGAACACGCCTGCGACTGTCTCTTCTTCCGTCTGCGCCTGCCAGATTGTTCCGCCGCTGTCCGTTTTGTCTCTTGTAAAGCGACCGTATTGAAGCGTACGGCGGTGTGCCTTGAAAACTCGATCTGTGCCCTTATCTCCCGTCAACTCAACGGGCAGCAACTCTGTCAAATCCAGTTCATAGCCCAGGCATCCGAACATACTGATGTTTCCGCGCGTGGAAAGCGGCGTTGCGCGCAGCGTCTGTGCGTGCGGACTTGCAGATACATGCGTACCGAAGCAGGAGGGGCGGATATAGATAGCTGAGGCTCTGCTGGATACGCAGACGCTCAACCGGGTCAGTATTGTCTGAGCACCAGATCTGCGGCGAGAAAACAGCATGCCGCAGTCAAACCGGTTTCCGCCGGATGAGCAGCTTTCAAGCAGAATTTCCGGCCTCGGCTCAAAAATGCGGCGCAGCACATCATAAAGACCGAGGACAAATTCATGCTGCTTCGCACCAAGTGCGCAGGAATGTCGATTCATATCCCACTTGACATAGGAAATTGGCGCGGAATCAAGAACCTTGCCGACACTTTCGACGATATAGTCCCGCACGTCCGGCTTTGTGAGGTCAAGCAGCAGCTGGTGGCGGCCCCAGAAGATCCTCGGCCAAGACTGTCATGCAGCGCCCAGTCCGGGTGCTTGCGGTACAGGTCTGAATCCGGACTGACGGACTCCGGCTCAAACCAGAGCCCGAACTGCAGCCCGATGGCGTTCAGCTTCTCGCCGAGCCCTTCAGTCCATTCGGGAGTTTTTGGGATTCACGGAATAATCGCCGAGGCTGCTTGTATCACTGTCGCGTTTTCCAAACCAAACCGTCGTCAAGCACGAACAGTTCGCAGCCAAGCTGCTTTGCGGCTTTGCCAAGTCGCAGAAGCTTCGCCTCTGTCGAAATCAAACATGCAGCCCTCCCAGCTGTTGTAGACAATGGGCCGGGGCCGGTTTCTCAATACGGCGGAATGAGCGTTTCATTCACATAGCGGCCGAAGCAATCGGTCACGCCGCCGAAGCCCGCATTCGACCACGCCATGACGGCCTCTGGCGTCTCAAAGCGGCCACCTGGGGCAAGCTGCCAGCTGAAATTCGGGGAGAGATACCCTGCATTATGCGCGTGAGGCCCTGCAGGCTTTTCTGCGCACTTAGATAATGACTGCCGGAATAGAGCTGATTGAATCCGCAGACCGTGCCGCTTGTCTCTGTTGCGTCCGGTGCGGCAAGCAGGAAGCCGGATTTGCGCGGCTGGATGACGCGCCGGTCGTGCTCTCAAGCAGGAGCGCGCCATGGTGACAGGTGTTTTTTGTGTGCTGCATCTCGGCAATCCATCCGCCGGAGAAGGTGTGCATCGTCCAATCACCCGGAATGTCCGTACAGGTGCTCATGAACTTTTGAATAGAGACAGGCGTGTCGCTGAAGTTTTTCTAGAATTGCCCTGCGCGTGAAGACCGTGGGCAGAACGCCGTATAGAAGCGTAAGCCGAAGCTTTGCCGCTTTATCCTCCAGATAGACGGCAAGAGCCGTCTGCCCGCGCGAGGCCGGCAGCACGGAGGGCAGGGGAGTCTTCAGCGCCTCACAACCGGTATAGCGGAAATCTGTAGAGATCGGTGTACCGTTTTGCAGCAACTCCAGCGGGCTTTCCCGGTAGTCTCCACGCCCGCAGCCGCTCCACTCGAGAGGGGAAAATGTCCATGCAGTTGGCATTTGAATCTTCCCGGTAAAGCGTGCTGTCTCCCCCAGCCGCAGCCTGGCTGGACAGCGAGTGCGTCTGCGTCGGATGCGCTTACGCGTGCGCCGAAATGCAGATGCTCCAAAAATCCGTCCCTGACGCGGAACAGATACGAATTCTTTTCATTTTGCAGATGAAATACGCCATGCTTGACTGTAATCATTCGGTGTGGTAAACCTCCCTCTGATATAAGCGTCGTAGGCCTCGTCTGTCACGCCGCCGCTGTGGAGCATATCGGCGTAGAATTCGCCGGAACGCTTGATCGTGCGCGTCTGAGTAGCGTAATCGACGTTGATGAGGCCAAAACGGGCGCTTTCTCCCTCAAGCCATTCAAAATTGTCGCAGAAGCACCAGTGATAATACCGCTCGAACGGCAGACCGGAGCGGAGCATGGCCCTCAGATGCTCGTAAATATACCGGGCACGGAAGGTGTCCTGATTGTCGCAGGTTCCGTTTTCCGTGACCCAGATGGGACGCTTCAGAAGCTTTTCCAGCTTTTCTGCGACCTGTGGAAGACCGTCGGGATAGATCTCCCAGCCGAGATCATTGCGCGGACTGTTTTTCCTGAACACCGTCGGCAAAGCCCGTGACGGTTGAACGTGTGTAATAGTTAACGCCGTGGAAATCACAGTATTCGCCCTTCGGCAGCTTCCAGTGGTTCCGGCGGCAGACGGAAGACGCCTGTGGACATGGCCTCCGTGACCGCACCCTGAAACAGCCATTCAACGACTCTGGCCGTGGCAGCCTGCACGGGATTTTTGGGGTTCTCCGGCTCGAATACGCGCAGATGATTCGCAAAGCCGACCATAGTGTCAGAAATAGCCCATAGCCTCTCGCGTCTTGTGAAGCATCTGGTAGCAGCGGATATGACAGTAGGCCATGTTTTCCAGCACTGTGAACGTCTCGGAGAAGCTTTTATGTCCGGGAGGCCAGTCGCCGAAGAAATAGCCGTTGGTGGCATAGACGTTCGGCTCATTGATGGTGATCCAGTCGCTGACCAGATCGCCGAAACGGTCGGCACAAAGCTGAGCAAAGGACAGAAAATCATCGAGATTTTCTCGCTTTTGCAAACCCGCGAACGCTCGAACCACATGGGATTGGAAAAATGATGGATGGTCAGCAGCGGGCGGATGCCCAGCTGGTGCATGTACTCAACTCTGCGCGGTAGTGCGCGATCGCCGTTTCATCGACCTCGCCGCGGGACGGCATGATGCGCGCCATTCTACGCCTATGCGGGCGATAGACAGATGCAGCCCGGCCATCCAGTGCGCAGTCTTCACGCCAGCGGTTCCAATGGTCATTGGCGACTGCCGGATCGGATCCGTCCTTGATCTTACCCTGATGATACCAGTCGTTCCAGCTGCTGCCGACTTCCCCGCCCTCGATCTGCGCCGAAGCGGAACTGACACCGAGCAAAAATCCCTCTGAACTGTACCGCATGGGGTGTCCTCCCTTCATTCTCATTTACATATACGCGTACTTATTGTATGTTTTCAGGGCGCCTGCAAGTGTGTCAATTTTGGACGAAGCGGACCTCCGGCAGGACTTTCCATATAGCAAATCCCGATGTTATGTTACAATAATGTTGTTACTTATGGAAACCAACAAACGGATGGGGAAAATGGCACGCGTCCGCAAAGATGGTTTTTAAGGACAAGGTTTTTTATCCAGATCTGGCCCCGGGAGCTTCCGCGACGGCAAACGACGACGGGATCGGCGATCTATGGGGCGTTTATAAAAAGCTGGACTACCTGGAAAGAACTCGGCATTGACGGTGTCTGGTTCTCGCCGCTCTACCCGTCCCCGGCGCGGACTGCGGCTATGATATTTCGGACTACATGGACATTGCGCCCCATGTACGGCGGCATGGAGGCCCTTCCGGGGTGCTGGACGGCCTGCATGAGCGCGGCATGAAGCTTGTCATGGATCTGGTCGTTAATCCCCACCAGCGACGAGCACGAAGTGGTTCCAGAAATCCCGCCGCCGCATCGCGCCCTACACCGACTACTACATTTGGCGGTCCGCCGGAAAAAACAGCAAAGCCCCCAATAACTGGGACAGCCATTTTTTGAGGGCAAGGCATGGCAATGGGATGATCTGCGGCAGGAGTATTATCTGCACCTGTTTGCCGTCAAGCAGCCGGATCTCAACATGGATAATCTGCTTGTCAGAACGGAGGTTAAGAAGATTCTCAAGTTTCTGGCTCGATCTCGGTGTTGACGGCTTCCCGTGAGGATGTCATCATCCCTTTATTTCAAAAAAGGAGGCTGCCGGACGATTACCTGTTCCCGGTTTTCAAGGGCATCCGGTTTTATAATCACGGCCCGCACATCCATGAGTATCTGCAGGAATTCCGCCGCGACGTGCTGGAAAATTACGACTGCATGACCATCGCCGAAGCACCACTCGTCACGCCGCAGCGTGCGCTGGATTACATTGAAGAGTCGGACACCAATGAGATCGACATGATGATTCAGTTCCAGTGCATGTGCGCTGACTGTTTCTTTACAGATTACATGCCGCGAAAAATTCTCCTTAAAGCGCCTGCGCCGTGCCTTTTCCAGCTGGCAGACGCAGCTGGATGGACGCGGCTGGAATGCCCTGTATCTCGAAAAAATCACGATCACCCGCGCGTCATTTCGCGCTACGGCAGCGAGCAGTATCGCGTGGAGAGCGGCAAAATGCTGGCCGTCAGCTATCTGTTTTTGAAGGGCACGACGTTCATCTATCAGGGGCAGGAGATTGGCATGACGAACTGGCGACCGGAGAGCACCAGCATGTACGAGGACGTGCAGACCCGCAATCAACACCCGGACTGGCCGGAGGAAAAACGTCTCGCGCTCTACCACCGTGCGTCCCGCGACTCTGCCCGCACGCCCATGCAGTGGACAGACAGCGAAAACCCGGGTTCACGACCGGTACGCCGTGGTTTTATATCAATGAGAATTACAAGAACATCAATGTGGAACAGGCGCTGAATGACCCGGATTCGATCCCTGAATTTTTACAAAAAAGCGATTGCCCTGCGCAAGAGCCTGCCGTTGTGCGTGACGGGTTATCAGAGTATTATAAGGGTTCTGACAAGCTTTATGTCTACGCACGCGAAACAAAGGAGCAGAAAGCTGCTGGTGATCTGTTCGTTCACCGACAAGCCTGTGCGCTTTCAGGCACCTTATAACTTCTCCCTCAGCGATATGAAGCTGCTTCTGACAAATTACGACGATACCTGTGAGGAGAACAGCTTTCTCACGCGTCCGTACGAAGCCCGCGTCTATCTGGCCTTTATGAATGAGGAATTTCTCTAACCGCACGGTTTTTCATGGAGAAATAGAAAAAAGCCCGCCGACCCGTTTGAATGGGTTCGGCAGGCTCTTTTTTACTCCGTCCGCAGCGCTACGACCGGGTCCTTCTTTGCCGCGAGGGACGACGGGATGAGTCCTGCGAGGAAGGTCAGCAGCATCGAAATGGCGACCAGCGCCGCACCGGCCTGCCACGGCAGCTTTGCGCCGAGCGAGGCAATGTCGGTCAGATGCTGTACGACCGCGTTGATCGGCAAAATCAGCACCAGCGTCAGTCCCACGCCAAGCAATCTCGCAATCAGACCCTCGATCAGCGTTTCGGCGTTGAATACCCGCGAAACATCGTGCTTTGACGCGCCGATGGCGCGCAGAATGCCGATCTCCTTTGTGCGCTCCAGCACGGAAATATATGTGATAATGCCGATCATGATCGACGAGACGACCAGCGAGATCGAGACAAACGCGATCAGAACATACGAAATGGCGTTGATGATCGTCGTGACCGAACTCATCAGCAGCGCAACATAGTCCGTATACGTGATCTGGTCGTCCTCCGGCAGCGCGCTGTTGTAGCGCTCAATGCAATCGCCGATGGCGTCCTTGTCAGAAAACGTGGCGGCGTACAGATTGACCTTCGACGGATTGGAACGTTCTACATACCCAAGCGCCCAAAGCGTATCCTCAAGGGTCGAATCCGAATACGCGGCGGGAACATATGTGTCATAGAGATACTGCACCTGTTCATCTGTCAGCTCCGCCGCGTCCATCGCGGCGGCCAGCTGCTCGGACGAAAGGCCGGCCAGCTGTGCAGAGACTGCTTCGGCATACTGCGCTGCAATCTGCTCACGCAGCATCTGTGCAACATAATCGAACAGCGTTTCGTCGTCCATCTGCGCGATATACCCGCGTACGGTCTCCGGGTCGGTGCCCATCTGCCCGGCGTAGGAGTCCGTCATCTGCGCTTCAATTGTTTCACGTGTCATGCCGTCCATGGCCTGCTGCACGGCGCTGTCCAGATACTCGTCCGGCGCCTGCTCCGACAGATCCGTACATCTGCGCTTTGCGCTGCGTGTCGCATCTGCCATAACGGCTCCGACCGCCTCGCGCATCTGCGCCGCGTCAGGCGCTTCCTCGTCGCCTGTTTTGAACGGCAGGCCCGTCAGAACATCCGTTTCGGGATCGTCCAGCTGCTGCCGGATGACCGCGCTTTGCGCGGCTGCGTCAAGCACATACTGTGTCGAGTGCACTTGTATACCCCAGCGATCCGCGTACCATGCTGTTCGCCGCGTTCGGGTTTCCGGCCGCAGCACGCCGACGATCTTCAGCGTCGTGCCGACCTCGTCGGAGCCGTAGAGATATTCCATCCCCGCCTCACTCTGGCTCAGATCCGTCCAGCTGCCGTCCGCGTTCTGGAGTAGGCTCAAAGGGCAGGATCAGCTGGAAGCTGTGGCCGCAAAGCTCCTCATAGCTCCAGCTTGCGTCTGATTTTTCAATCGTCTCCTGATTCATGGCCGCCTGCATGGCGTCTGTCATTTCCTGCTCAGTCTTAAGGCCCATTGCATACATGACCAGATCGGAGATCTCATTGTTTTCCCCCACAACCAGCACGACCTCGTCGTAAGACTCCGGCCATCTGCCGTAGAGCACATCGTACTGCGACTTCAAAAGCGGGGAGATCCCCGTCCCGTCCTCGTTCGGCAGCAGCTCCTCCCAGACGTCCATGGCGGAATAATAGCTGCCGAACTGCGAAAAATAACTGCTGTAATCGCCGCCGTACATACTGCTCATCATGTTCTGCAGCAGCTCCATCACGTCGGCCTTGACAATATTGTCGTCTGCGTCCTTTGTGTAGACCGGCAGAGACAGGTCATAGGCATACTGGATCGAGGTCAGATATTGGTGAATCTCGCTGTCCGGGTTATCCAGATAGCGCTTGAAGGCTTCCAGATCGTTTGTCTGCGTGCCGTTCTCGTTCAGGCTCTGCATCAGATCGTACATGACGTTGGATGCGTAGACGCGCCCATCTGTATGCGTTTTTTCAGACTCCTCGCTGTGCATGCCCATCAGTGCCGTCACCATGCCGGACATATCCGCGCTTTCCGCCTCAATCGTTACCGGATAGGACGAAAGCGTGTCCTCCTGCACGTCGTTGATATAGGTTTGAATGCCGTTGGAGAGGGACAGAATTAGCGCAATTCCGATGATGCCGATGGAGCCTGCGAAGGCGGTCAGGATCGTGCGGGCCTTCTTCGTCATCAGGTTATTGAGGCTCAGACCCAGCGCCGTGAAAAAACGACATGGACGTGCGCCGCTTACCGGATTCCGTCTTCACTGGCGGCTCCGCCGCGTCTTCATACGGCGCGCTGTCCGCCAGAACGCTTCCGTCGAGCAGCCGCACCGTCCGCGTAGCGTAGCGCGCGGCAAGCTCCGGGTTGTGCGTGACCATGATAATGAGCTTTTCGTCCGCGATCTGCTTCAGAAGCTCCATGACCTGCACAGACGTCTCACTGTCCAGCGCGCCGGTCGGCTCGTCGGCCAGCAAAATCTCCGGATCGTTGACCAGCGCCCGCGCAATCGCAACGCGCTGCATCTGTCCGCCAGACATCTGGTTGGGCTTCTTATGCAGCTGGTCACCCAGACCGACTTTTTTTCAGCGCCTGCACGGCGCGCTTTTTCCGCTCGGACTTGCTTACGCCAGAGCGTCAGCGCAAGCTCCACGTTCTGCAGAACCGTCTGGTGCGGGATCAGGTTATAGCTCTGAAAGACGAAACCGATGGAATGGTTGCGGTAGGTATCCCAGTCCCGCGCGGAAAAGTCCTTCGTCGAGCGTCCGCCGATGACAAGATCGCCGGAGGTATACTGATCCAGTCCGCCGATGATGTTCAGAAGCGTCGTCTTTTCCGCAGCCGGACGGGCCCAGCACAGCGACGAATTCATGCCTGCGAAAGCGGATAGATACGTTTTCAGCGCATGAACGGCAGAGTCTCCGGCTTGGTAGTCCTTTACGATTTGTTTCAGCTCAAGCATTGGGTCACGATCCTTCAATTCAGAATAAACAGAATTAGAATACACTGGATTTATGAACAAATCTATGGAATCGCAGACCGATTTCCGCGAGTGTTCACAGAAAATTTACCGTCTCCAAAACTTTTTTACCGCCCTCATAAATAATTTTTGGACAGACAGACGAAATTGTAAAGATTTTAAGGCAGAAACCGTTGGTTTTTGGGTAAAATAATACTGGACAGCAGAAGAATATTGCGGTATAATTTAGCAGAATGTTGTGGAACACACAGTATATTGGCCGGCATCCAGCCGGCAGGTAATAAGGAGGAAATTCATTATGTCTGTTAAAGTTGCGATCAATGGTTTTGGCCGTATCGGCCGTCTGGCGTTCCGTCAGATGTTTGGCGCTGAGGGCTACGAAGTCGTCGCCATCAACGACCTGACTTCCGCGAAGATGCTCGCGCACCTGCTGAAGTACGACTCCACGCAGGGCAACTATGTCGCGCAGGGCCACACCGTTGAGTACCACGAGGGCGAAGGCGAAGACAACTACATCGTTGTTGACGGCAAGAAGATCGTCATCTACAAGATGCCGAACGCAGCTGATCTGCCCTGGGGCAAGCTCGGCGTTGATGTCGTCCTCGAGTGCACCGGCTTCTATACCAGCAAGGCCAAGGCACAGGCTCATATCGATGCAGGTGCCCGCAAGGTCGTTATCTCCGCTCCGGCCGGCAACGATCTGCCCACCATCGTTTACAACGTCAACCACAAGACGCTGACCAAGGAAGACACCATCATCTCCGCTGCATCTTGCACCACCAACTGCCTCGCTCCGATGGCCAAGGCTCTGAACGATCTGGCTCCTATCGAGTCCGGCATTATGTGCACCATCCACGCCTACACCGGCGACCAGATGCCGCTCGACGGCCCGCAGCGCAAGGGTGACCTCCGCCGCAGCCGTGCAGCCGCTGTCAACATTGTCCCGAACTCCACCGGCGCTGCCAAGGCCATTGGCCTCGTTATCCCGGAACTGAACGGCAAGCTCATCGGCGCCGCACAGCGCGTCCCGACCCCCACCGGCTCCACCACCATCCTGAACGCAGTCGTCAAGGGTGCTGTCACCGTTGATCAGGTCAACGCCCAGATGAAGGCGGAAGCTACCGAGTCCTTCGGCTACAACACCGACGAGATCGTCTCCTCCGACATCATCGGTATGCGCTTCGGCTCCCTGTTCGATGCAACGCAGACCATGGTTCTGCCCCTGCCGAACGGCGATACCCAGGTTCAGGTCGTTTCCTGGTACGACAACGAAAACTCCTACACCAGCCAGATGGTCCGCACCATCAAGTACTTCTCCGAGCTGGGCTAATTCCACAACCAAGCCCAGACAGGCGCTGCCCCGGCAGCGCCTGTTTTTGCGCCCTTCCAGGCTCCCTGAAGGAGTTGCGTATGGTCAAGCGGCAGGTAACTGTAAAAACAGAAGCTATTCGGCGAATTCGTGCCCCACTCGCCCGCAGGCCAATGCCCATCGGCCGTTGGGAAAGATATGAATTTTTGCATTTTCCGTAAAATCGTGCATTCTGCCGGGGCGATATAGGCATCGGCCCACGAACGAAATGGGATACTGCATTCGCATTTACCAAAATGCCGTTAAAGAAACTGTTTTCAATCGGGAGGAGAAGAGCCACGCCCCTGCCAACTACATACGTTTTTGCACACCGGTGGAAGCCATTGGGCGCTGCATCAGTCCTGAAAGTTGATATGTCTTAAAAGGTTGACAAGAGTAAACTTATATGCTACGATAAGTCTACATAAGTAAACCTGAGGAGGACAGGACAATGAAGCGATTCCGTGCGTTCGTATTGGCAATGTTGATCCTTTTCATGTGCACTGCCTGCAAAAAAGAATGCCTGCAATGCAGCCCGGCAGTGCACAGACAGCGGCAGGGGAGACGGAGCAGACTGTTTCCGGCGTTTCCGTCCGCATTCCGGCTGTGCAGTACCGATTGGCCCGCACGGAGCCGGAGGGGATTACGGTGGGCACCGCGCTGCTTCCGTATTCCGGCGGAGCCGTCCTGACCGGCAGTATGATCACAGGCAGTGCGGACGAACCGCTTCGGACGGAAGCGGCAGCGTATTACACGCCGGAACGCGCCTGCACTGTGCAGGAGCTTCCCGCTTCTCCGGACGGTCTTGTTGTGCAGGCTGCGCTGGAAAGGGAGCGGTTATATTACATCGAATTGCGTCAGACCCCGGACGGCGAACAGTGGCTGCTCCACGCCGACGGGCAGCCGTTTGTGCTGGACGAAGCCCTGTCCGGCGTTTCCAATCTGACCGCCATGGCGGTGCAGGATGAAGAACTGCTACTTGCCGCGGACGGTTCCTGCGTTCTTGCCTGTGCCATGGACGGAACGCTTCTCTGGAAGCAGCCTGCTGCGGAGATCAAACGCTTCTTCCATGTGCGGGACGGTGCGCTTCTGGCCTGGGCACAGAGTGAGCAGATGCTTTATTCCATAGCGGATGATGAGATCCAGCCGTTTTGCCCGCTACCCGATCTGTTTCGCACCGGAACCGAAGCGCTCTATCCGGGCGAGAATACGCCGTATGACTGCCTCGTTTTTGCCAACGACGCCTGCTTCGGCTGGCAGATCGCGGAGAACGCTGTCACGCAGCTGTTTGCCTGCGATACGGTCGGCCTGTACGCCATGGATGTCGAAGCCTTCTGCGGCATGGGGAACGGACAGTATCTCGGATTGGAGTTCTACCCGTCGGAGGACGAAGCGGCGCAGTACCGTTTGATCTGGCTGACCCCGGCGGAGGGCGATTTCTCGGAAAAGCGCCTGATCCGCATTGCGGGCAGCCGCAGCGGCATTTTCTCCATGGCTGCCCGCGATTTCACATCTCTGTACCCGGAATATCAGGTTGAATTTGTCGATTATGAGGCGCAGTACGGGGAACAGGCTGATCAGCAGCTTTTCATGGACCTGCTCTATGGCGACTGTCCCGACCTCCTGTTTGTAAACGGCCTGCCGTTCGCGCAGTACGCCCGTCAGGGACTTCTGGAAGAGCTGTACGCATGGATCGACACGGACGAAACGCTTTCGCGCACGGACTTCACACAAAATCTTCTGCACGCACTGGAAACAGGTGGCGCACTGTACCGCCTGCCGCAGACCTATCTGCTTGCAACGGCTGCCGGTCTGCCAGAGATCGTCGGCGGCCGGGAGAGCTGGTCATGACAGACTTTCTGGATACCATGCAGGAACATCCTGAAATTTCCTCCGTTTTTTTTGCGCAGGACGATGGAGCGTCCATGATTCAGACGCTGCTTCTCTATGCGCCGGATGCCTTTGTGGATTATGACGCGGCACAGGCAAGCTTCGATTCTCCTGATTTTCTTCGCCTGCTGGAGCTTGCAAAGCGCCAGACACAGCCGGAGGCGGAATCGCCGCGCGAAGCGCTGCTGACCGGTCAGGCACTGCTGGAGCAGCTGATGATCGGACGCGCGCAGGAGTTTGAAGCGGAATACGCGGATGGCCTGAACGGCTTTCGTTCCCCGGCTTTCCGGGTGCGGGACGCGCCAGCTTCTTATCTGACGCTCCCGATGGCCATCCCGGTCAATGCGCAGGAAAAGGAAGGGGCGTGGGCGTTTCTGGAGCTCCTGATCACGGAGCCGCTCTACGCCGCACGCAGCCGCGGCGGCTGGCTGCCGGTGCAGTCGGACTTTGAGAAAAAGACGGCGGCCATGACGGATACTGATGCACAGCGGCTTCTGCGTGAATTACAGGCGGAGGCCGTGTCCGTGTTCGAGTACGATACCGCCGTTTCCGGCATCCTTGCCGATGAACTGCCGTATTATTTTGCGGACGAGCAGACTGCCAAACAGATCACAGACCGCATCCAGCGCCGCGTCCAGCTGTATCTCGAAGAAACCCGTCGCTGAATCACGCGGATTTCGGTGTTGTGCTGAAACGCGCAGAATGATATAATGGATCCATAAAGGGCTGCGTCAAGCTGCCATTCCGCCTGCATCTGCGGGCGCTGTGAAAGGACAAACCCGATATGACAGAACGAGAAAAACGAGTACAGTGGTTTCAGAATGCGCGTTTTGGTATGTTCCTGCATTGGGGCCTCTATGCCATCCCCGGACGCGGCGAATGGTATATGAGCAACGCCAGAATCCCCGCCGAACAGTACGAGCGTTATATGCAGGAATTTACGGCAAAGGCCTACGATCCCAGAGACTGGGCCCGCCGCGCAAAGCCGGAATGCAGTATGTCGTCCTGACGGCCAAGCATCACGACGGCTTCTGCCTGTTTGATTCCAAGCTGACGGATTATAAGAGCACGAACGCCCCCTGTGGGCGCGATCTTGTGCGGGAGTTTGTGGACGCGGTGCGCGCCGAGGCCTCCGCGTGGGCCTCGTATTACCCCTGCTCGACTGGCACCACCCGTTTCCCGAAATACAACGACCCGATCCATCCCATGCGCGGAAATCCGGCCTATCAGGATGAGAAAATCGACTTTGACCGTTATCTTGCCTATATGCACGGGCAGATCGAGGAGCTGGTCACGAACTATGGAAAGATCGATATCCTCTGGTTCGACTATTCCTATGGCGAACTGCGCGGCGAGGCGTGGAGGGCGACGGAGCTGATGCAGATGGTGCGCCGCCATCAGCCGGACGTCATCATTGACAACCGGCTGGAAACAAGCGGCGAGGGCTTCGGCAGTCTTGTCACCGAGCAGCCCGCATATTATAGCGGCGATTTTGTCAGCCCCGAGCAGCTTCTGCCGCCTGAGGGCATCCGCAATGTCCGCGGCGAACGCGTCCCGTGGGAGCTTTGCGCGACCATGAACAACAACTGGGGCTACAACCCCTATGATACAGACTACAAGCCTGCGTCCATGCTGATCCGCAAGCTGGTCGAATGCGTCAGCAAGGGCGGCAACATGATCCTGAACGTCGGCTACCGACGCGAACGGCCGCTTCCCGGCGCAGAGCTGCGAAATTCTGGACGAGATCGGCGCGTGGATGGCAGTAAACAGCGAAAAGCATTTATCACTGCGGCAGCGCCGGCGTGCCGAAGCCGGACTGGGGCTGGTACACGAAGAAGGAAGGCCGCATCTACGCGCACGTTCTGGAAGCCCCTCGCTTGCCGCTGGCGCTGACGGGTCTTGCGCCGGAGCGCATCGGCGCGGTGCGGCGGCTTGCCGACGGCAGCGAGGTCATTCGTGGCGAAAGCTGGGTCACAAATGCCTACGAGGCCTTGCGTTCGTCACGCTCGGCACGATCCCGCAGTATACCTATCCGCTCCCGGATAAAACCGATACCGTGCTCGAGATCGAATATTCATAATGCCCATCAGACCCCGGCAGCGAGGCAGGGGAGATTGGTGAAACTGCCACTTGCTTTTTTCATAAAATCTGCTAAAATGTAGCGTGCTACCGAAAACGGTAGCACGCTACATTTTTGGAATATGGAGGTTCCGATGAAGGACTGTTCTCAGAATCTCGGCCCGCGTCTGCGGCATCTCAGCAACCGCATCACGCAGTACATGGATCAGCAGTTCCTCGCGCTCGATCTGACGTCAACGCAGTCGTTTATCCTGCACTATCAGGTGCTGCACGAGGGTGAGCAGGTCTACCCCAAGGATATTGAAAAGCGCTTTCATCTGACGCATCCGACTGTCTCCGGCGTGCTTCAGCGGCTGGAAGCGAAGAATTTTGTCGTGCTTGAGCCGGACCGGGCCGACCGCCGCTGCAAGCGTATCCGCCTAACCGACCGCGCACGGCAGTGTGATGCCGCCGTTGGGCAGGCATTCGAAACGCTTGAGCGCGTCATGTGCTCCGGCATGAGCGGTGAGGAGCAGCAGACGCTCCTGCGTCTTCTCGATCTGGCCGCAGACAATCTGCACGCCACACAGGGAAATGGAGGTATCCGATCTATGATCAAACGTCTTTCCGCCTGCATCCGGGAATACAAAAAGCAGACGATTCTGACGCCGACGTGTATGGTGGGCGAGGTCGTCTGCGAATGCACCATCCCGCTGCTGACAGCGGATCTCATCAATTCTATCCAAAATGGCTGCGAGATGCAGACGATTCTGTTTTACGGCCTCAGGCTGTTTGTGATTGCGATGCTCTCATTGGGTTTTGGTTCGCTTTCCGGCTGGTTCGCGGCGGAGGCTGCTGCAGGCTTTTTGCAAAAAAAAATCTGCGCCACGATCTGTTTTATCAGGTGCAGGGCTTTTCGTTTGCGAATATCGACCGGTTCTCCACGTCCTCTCTCGTTACCCGGCTGACGACGGACGTGACCAATATTCAGAATGCGTTCATGATGCTGATTCGATCGCAGTGCGTGCGCCGATGATGCTCGTATTTGCCGTTATCATGTCTGCCCGCGTGGGTAAGCGGCTTGCATTCGTTTTCTTGCAGGGATCGTTCCGATTCTCCCTCGGCTTTGCGCTGTTTTCATGATTCGCAGTGCGATGCCGCTTTTTAAAGGCAGTTTTCAAAAATATGATGCCCTCAACAACTCTGTGCAGGAAAATGTGCAGGGCATGCGCGTAGTCAAAAGCTTTTGTGCGCGAGGAGTATGAGACGCAGAAGTTCTCCGCTGCATCCGATTCGGTGCGTGCGGACTTCCTGAAGGCGGAGAAAGATTCTTGCCCTCAACAGCCCTGTCATGCAGTTCTGCGTGTACACGTCGATGATTCTGATCTCGTTCTTTGCCGCAAAGCTTATCATTACCTCCGGCGGCACCTACCTCGGCGTGGGCAGTCTGACCAGCATGATTACCTATTCCATGCAGATTCTTATGAGCCTGATGATGCTCTCCATGATCCTCGTCATGCTCACCATGGCACAGGCCTCCGGCAAGCGAATCTGCGAGGTGCTCGATGAGACGAGCAGCCTGCATAACCCGGAAAATCCGGTTTACGAGGTTGAAAACGGCGACGTGGACTTTGAGCATGTGGAGTTCAAATATTCCGCCTCCGCGAAGCGCAGCGCGCTGTCCGATATCGACTTCCATGTGAAGTCCGGTCAGACCGTCGGTATCATCGGTGGTACCGGTTCGGCCAAGACCACGCTGGTGCAGCTGATCTGCCGTCTGTATGATGTGACGGGCGGCAGTGTGAAGGGTCGGCGGGCGTGACGTGCGCGCGTACGATCTTGAAACGCTCCGCAATCAGGTCGCGGTCGTGCTCCAGAAGAACGTGCTCTTCTCCGGCACAATCAAGGAAAACCTGCGCTGGGGCGATCCGAATGCGACGGATGCAGAGCTGCAGCGCGCCTGCGAGCTGGCCTGCGCGGATGAATTCATCCAGCAGATGCCGGACAAATACGACACCTATATCGAGCAGGGCGGCTCGAACGTCTCCGGCGGACAGAAGCAGCGGCTGTGTATCGCGCGGGCGCTGCTGAAAAAGCCGAAGATTTTGATTCTCGACGATTCGACCTCTGCCGTCGATACGAAAACCGACGCGAAGATCCGCGCTGCGCTGCGCACCGAGATCCCGGAGACGACGAAATTCATCATTGCCCAGCGCATCTCTTCCATCCAGGACGCAGATCTGATTCTCGTTCTGGACGGCGGCGCGATCAACGGCATAGGCACGCATGAGACGCTTCTTTCCTCGAACCAGATCTATCAGGAAGTCTATTATTCTCAGAACAGAATGGGAGGTGCGGACAATGGCTAATCATCCCGGAAGAGCGCCCCGCGCGCCGATGGTCGGCGCAAAGGCAGATCTCAAGCCGCTCGGCAGAGTGATCCGGATGCTGTTTCAGGATTATCCTGCCATGCTCATTGCAGTTATGGTCTGCATTATCATCAGTGCAGTCGTCGGCATCCTGCCCGCGATCTATATTGAAACCATCACCAGCTACATTGAAGACGGCTTGAGTCTCGGCTGGGACGGTGTGAGCGGAAAGATTCTGCATGCGCTCGTCACCATGGTCTGTATCTACCTTGTGGGGCTTGCCTGCACTGCGGTCTATACGCAGCTGATGGCCCACGTGACGCAGGGCTTTCTGCACAAGCTTCGCACCCGCATGTTTGCCGGCATGCAGAAGCTGCCCATCCGTTATTTCGACCAGAACAGCCGCGGCGATATCATGAGTTATTATACGAATGACATCGACACGCTCCGCCAGCTCGTTTCGCAGAGCCTGCCGCAGCTGTTCGCTGCGGGACTGACAGTTCTGGGCCTGCTGCTGTTCATGTTCTATTTCTCCGTCCCGCTGATGCTCATCGTCTTCCTCGGTATCTTCTGCATGACGAAGGTGACAAAGAACGTCGGCGGCAGATCGGCCAAATACTTCCTCAGCCAGCAGAAGTCCCTCGGCAAGGTCGAAGGTTATATCGAAGAGATGATGAACGGCCAGAAGGTCGTCAAGGTCTTCTGCCATGAGGAAGCGGCGGAACGTGACTTTGACGCCATCAACGACCAGCTGTTCAGCGATGCAAACCACGCCCAGCGCTACGCGAATATTTTCATGCCCATCATGGGCAACATCGGCAATATCCTCTATGTGCTCACGGCATTCCTCGGCGGCGTTCTCATCTGCTCGGGCGGGAAGCATCCCGAACCTGTCCTTCCAGAACCTGCTTGGGACAGGCAGCATGCTTGCGCCGCTGAAAATCGCAGTTGTTGCATCGTTCCTTGGCATGACAAGCAGTTTACCGGCAATGTCTCGCAGGTTTCCCAGCAGATCAACGCCATCGTCATGGCTGCTGCAGGTGCAAGCCGCGTCTTTGAGCTCATCGACCAGAAGCCCGAGAGACGACAATGGCCGCGTTACGCTGGTCAATGCGTCGGAAGCGGCGGACGGTACACTGACGGAAAGTGCCGCGCGCACCGGCGTCTGGGCATGGAAGTGCCCGCAGGAGAACGGCGAAGCGAAACTGGTGAAGCTGTGCGGTGATGTCCGCTTCTTTGACGTGGACTTTGCCTATGACCCTGAAAAGCCGGTCCTGCACGACATCACGCTCTATGCCGAACCGGGACAGAAGCTGGCCTTTGTCGGTGCGACCGGCGCCGGCAAGACAACGATCACGAACCTCATCAACCGCTTCTATGATCTCGCCGACGGCAAGATCCGCTATGATGGCATCAACATCAACCATATCAAAAAGGCCGATCTGCGCCACTCGCTCGGTATTGTGCTGCAGGACGTGAACCTGTTTACTGGCACGGTTATGGACAACATCCGCTACGGCAAGCTTGACGCAACGGATGAGGAATGTATCGCGGCGGCGAAGCTTGCCAACGCGCATGATTTTATCACGCGTCTGCCGGACGGCTACAACACCATGCTTACGGCCAACGGCGCAAATCTCTCGCAGGGCCAGCGGCAGCTGTTGTCCATCGCCCGCGCGGCAGTGGCCGACCCGCCTGTTATGATCCTTGATGAAGCGACCAGTTCCATCGACACGCGCACAGAACTTCTGGTGCAGCGCGGTATGGATGCACTGATGAAGGGACGCACGGTCTTCGTCATTGCCCACCGCCTGTCAACGGTGCAGAACTCCGACGCGATCATGGTGCTCGCCCATGGCCGCATCATTGAACGCGGCACGCACGACGACCTGATTGCCCAGAAGGGCACTTATTACCAACTCTACACCGGCGCATTCGAGCTTGAATAACCAAAACAGCCACGCCCATACCGGACGTGGCTGTTTTGATGCAAAAGGGTAGGGGCGGGGCCTCTGCTCCGCCCGGCAGGATGCAGTTGTTCTATAGAAATTTTCGGCGAATCCGGCAGAATGGTGCATTTGGCGAATTTAACTTGCTTTCAGGGCCGATGTGGGCATCGGCCTGCAATATCACCGCCAATTCTGCAGAGTGCTATTTTTTATCTAAGAAATCAATAATAAAACAGGTACAAACCGCAATGACCAGACAGATGATCAATGTGCAGAAGGCGACTGCCCGTATAACCAGATCGTCGCAAATCGTAAATGGGAAGAATCCAAACATCGCGCCGATATAAAAATAAGACCACGACGCCCAGCACAACGCCAATTATTAAACGCATTTTTTGATTTTTCATATCGAGCAGTTCCTTCCGTTTTTATCCTATTCCACTCGTCTGAATTCCCCCTGCGAGAACATCCGCTCAAACCCAAGCGACAGGTACAGATGATACGAAACCGGGTTTTTCCGATCAACGTTCAGTGTTGCACGCTTCCCAGACGACAAAATCTCATTTTTGGCGCTGTTGACAACCTTGCGTGCGTAACCCTTCCCGCGGTATTCATTCCGCGTGTAGACAAGCACGAGCCGCAGATCGTCCTGTGTAGCCGGTGCAATGCGCGCCATGCTGACAATCTTTCCGTCGGCACGGATGATCCGGAACGAATCCAAAATCTTGCGGAACGGCTCTTTTTCCGGCTTATCGAGCAGCCCACAGTCAGAGACAAACCGCTGCGCGCAGTCAAAGATCTCGTCCAGATCGTCTTCCCGGGCTGTCTCGACCTCCGGTGCGGACGGCTCGGTGATGCTCCACGCCTCCATAAAGTCCATGGCAAGCGCCTCCTCATAGCACCGTCCATACGACGCAAGTTCCCGCGCCAGCGCATAGCCAAGCTCCGACGCGCACAGATAATTTTTGATCTCATAGCCACCGTCAAACAGGAACCGCAGCAGCTCCGGGTACACAGGCTTCTTCGCCGAACAGCAGCAGATTGTACCGGCTCGACCTTCAGAGCCAGCAGACGCAGTTTCGCCCTGTTCGCAGCGCAGCGCGTAATTGATTTTGCCGGCCTCCTGCAAAAGCGGAGCGTCGAGCGTAAAAAACGTGGAAAGATAGGGAGATTTTTTCTGCAAATATGTCTGATTGTCCTGCAAAAAAACTCTGCTCCGGTCTTGTAAGAAACGATCATATTCATACCTCCATAGAAACGGCACGCCGCAGGGCGTGCCATTTGTTTATTCGTCAAGCTCTTTCAGAATCTGCCGCACCTGTTCCGGTGTAATCATAGATTCTGTCGCAGAACTGGCAGTCGATGTGAATGTCCTTGCCGTCGTCAACAATGGACTGCAGTTCCTTGCGTCCCAGACTGATAAGCGTCCGCGTCACGCGGTCGCGTGAGCAATAGCAGCGGTATTCGACCGGCTGCGTTTCGAGGATTTCCAAATCAAATCCGTGCAGTACGGTTTCCAGTACGACCTGACCGTCCATTCCCGCCGCGAGCAGTCGGCTGACTGCGCCGGCGTTCTGAATGCCGGCCTCGATCTTGTCAATGATATCGTCAGGTGCACCGGGAAGCAGCTGATGATGTAGCCGCCTGCCGCCGTGACGGATTGATCCTTGCCGACCAGAACGCCGAGCGCACAGGCCGTGGGGATCTGCTCACTCTGGGCGAAATACGACGTGATATCCTCGGCGATTTCGCCGGAGACGAGGTCGATCGTACCGACGTACGGTTCTTTCATGCGCAGATCGCGGATCACAGTGAGTGTTCCGTCCGCCCCGACAGCCGCGCCGACGTCCAGCTTGCCGGGTGTCTTTTCCAACATGGAAATCTGCGGGTTTTCAACCCAGCCGCGCACGTTGCCTTCGGCATCCGATACGGCCAGCAGCCGCCCCAGCGGCCCGCTTCCCTTGAGTTGGAGCGTGATGGAGCCGTCGTCGACCTTCTGCATATTGCCCATCATGGACGCCGCTGTCAAAAGCCTGCCGAGTGCCGCTGTTGCGGTCGGAAGTGTTTTATGGATCTGCCGCGCACGCTCGACAATGCCGGTCGTGGTGACGGCGACGGCGTTTACAAAGCCGTCCTTCGTCATGGCGCGTACAAGTTCGTCTTTCATAGTCAGTCCTTCTTTGCGGAAAAATAAATGCGCTGCTCGTCCTGCTTCGGTGCGCGCAGCAACGCGGTCGCCGTACTGCCGGATGCGTGAACCCCGCCTTGGAGCCAGCTGAGAAGCTCGTCCGGCTCGTAGGCATATTCGATATGCTCTTCAAACGAACGCGTCCAGTGCGCGCCGTCCAGCCGGAAAATATCCATGCCATAATAGCATAGCCGCTTTTTTGCGTCAAACTCTGTCCGCCAGACGCAGTATGTATCATCCGTCTCGTCCAGAAACACCTGACCGTCCAACCCGCGCAGCTTAGCAGGCGTGTTGATATCGAACACGAACAGCCCGCCAGGCTTCAGCGCGTCGTATATACGCGCCGAAATGTTTTCCGGCAGTCATCCGGGCGCATCAGATAATGAGACTGTCAAGCGCGCAGATGACCGCGTCGGCCGGCTCTGCCAGACGCAGCCGCTGCATCGGCTGGCAGATAAAAAATGGACGGATGTCCTCCGGCAGGTCCCGTGCCTTCTGTTCTGCCTCAGCCAGCATTTCCTCCGACAGATCTGCACCGATCACCCGGTATCCGTGCTCGGCCAGCAGCATGGACAAAGAACCCGTGCCGCAGGCCAGATCCAGAACCAAATGCGGCTGCACTTGCTCCCGCGCGCACAGCCGCTCAAAAAAGGTCAGCGTTTTCGTATCGGATATCGTAGGTCAGCTCGTCATAGCAGGCCGCAAGCGCTTCATATGCGCTCACGCCTGCTGCTCCTTCTGCTGCTTTCTGTTCTTCTTCCTTCATGCGGTCGAAGATGATGCGGTACGCGCCCATGCCGTAGTTGAGACTGCGGTTGACGCGGCTGATGGTCGCGCTGGAAGCGCCGGTCTTCTCCAAAATGTCGTTGTAGATCAGCCCATCGTTCAGCAGCTTCGCCAGTTCAAAGCGCTGCTCCATGGCCTTGAGTTCAGAGAAAGTGCAAAGATCGGTAAAGAAATCGTAGCATTCTTCAACAGTCTGAAGCTTGAGAATGGCGCTGTAAAGCTGGCTGTCAGGATCAGACCGTTTATTTCGATTGTTCAAGATAGAATATCTCCTTTTATTTATGGTGGGTTTCAGGTCTAGTTATAGTAGCACTTTAACGCTTGAAAGTAAAGTAGAATTTTGAAATTCGTCGCTTTCCACGAAAAAAAGTTGTCCGTTTCTAGGCAAAACAGAAGCAAATTTTGTCCGCCTCTGGTGAACAGCTGGTCAAAGATCCAGAATCGACGCCAGATACTGCCAGCGAAGCGTCCCTCGCCGGAAAAGCTTCAGCAGCAGCGCCTGATTTTCTGCCGAGTGCTCGACCTCTTTGCTGTACAGACTCACCACTTCAGTCAATTCCTGCACCGTTGCAGCATCTGCGCTAAGTTCGCGCAGGCAGAGCAGATGAAACACACTGCTCGACCCCGCGCCAGATACTGCCGGTCGTTTACGGCCTTGAGTGCGTAGCGGAATAGAAAATAGACCGTCAGATTTTCGTACTGGACGAAAAAATGCGTCCCGAAGGAAGCGGGCGGGCGTTTCCTGACTGACAGCAGCATCCAGCATAGCTTCAAAGCGGCGCGTCAGGTGCTCCATGTTGTTGAGGACCATCCAACACGGGAAGAACCGTCCGTTTCTGCTGCGCAGCCGCGCCAGCCGGACAAGACTCCGATCTTGATACCGCTTCCCGAGAAACCGCCGCGCCAGCACCGGGACAAGTTCATCCCGTCCTTCGTCCAGCAGCCGCTGCACCCGCCGCGCCAGCAGCAGAATGAGGGCCAGACGGTCTGCAATCGGCCTCGTGCGATCCTGCGCCAGCCGGATCGACGCAGCCCGCGCGGCAAACAGTGCCGGGTACAATTCCGGGTTAAGATCATTTGGCACGACCGGCCCGCCGTCGTCTGTTTCCGTCGCGTCAGCGGTGCATCGTGCTCCAGAAGAAGCCGCGCCGCTTCCGGGCAGGAAGCGGAGAGCGTCAACTCCGCTGTCTGCCCGTATTCTTCGGTAAAGCGCGGATGCGTAAAGCAAGTGCGGCAGAGCATTTCTGCACCATACGCGGCTTGAAGCGGGCAAAGCCCATCTTTGCGCAGCAGGACGCACTTCCCATCCTGTTCCCGGAAGCGAGTCTCGCCGTTTTCCGTCACCATTGCCGCCCGTACCTGTTCGCCCAGTTCACCGGGCAGGGAAGCGTAGCGCGCGATGGCGTCGCAATCCAGAATGATCTGCCAATCCTTGCAGCAGGTATCCGGACATTCGCCCGCCAGACAGGAAAAGCTGTTTACATAATCAAACTGCACATGCTTCATAACGCACCCTCTTTTCTAGCGTCAGTTGACGCTTCGATGATATCAGCTTTTGAAACACACGTCAACTTGTCATTTGCGGACATTTGTGCTATACTGTCAAAAAATAACCAATCAAAGAGGCAATTCATGAAAAAACTCAAACGTACTTATACACGCTGCGCGCTGACAGCTTCGCTTGTGCTGCTTGTTCTGCTGGTAGCAGGTTCAATTTGGGATCTGCCGATCTCCAAATTCCTCTATCCCGGTCACGAGAGTTCGCTCGGCCAGTTTTTTGCCGCCTTTGGCGAACTGCCGGCGTTTTCGCTGCTGGCCGGCTGCGGCGTTCTGCTGATCGTCCACCGCGCCAAGTTCCGCCCGGAACTGAACGTTATTCTGCTGGCGTTCGGCGTCTGTCTGACCCTTGCAAGTATGTTCCTTGCCGTTCATGAGGCGACGGACAACGTATCCGCTCTGCCCATGGCAGTTGCGCTGCTCGTGACGGTATTCATTGATGCGCTCACTGCGTTTGCGCTGCTGTTTTGACGCGTGAGTGCCAGACCAAGACGATTCTGCGCTTTGTCTGCACAGTGATTGTAGTCTGCGTCGGCATCATGCTGCTGATCAATATCATCAAGGTTCCCTGGGGCCGTGCCCGCATGCGCCTGATCTATGCGACGGCAACGATACCTATTTTTCAAATTGGTGGCAGGCCGGTACAGCGCTCAAGAAAAAGCTTGTCGCTGACGGCGTTGCATCTGACGAGTTCCGCTTCGTTCCCATCCGGCCACATGGCCTCGCGCGCCGCCTGCCCATGCTGCTGATCCTCCTGCCGACGCTCTACTGCAATAATAAGGAAAAGCTGTTCATGGCCATCGGCGGTGTCTGACGCTTTGCTGTCGCGGTTTCCGCCCTGGCGTATGGGTGGTAATACATGCATCTCCTGTCCGATGAGTGTGTCATCCCTTCTGACCATTGCTCCTGCGTTGTCGCCGTCTGGCTGTTCAGCAATGTAACTGGAACGAAGTATACTGG
>VOFK01002094.1_pt1 | contig 28199 bp, 39 predicted proteins | sample 5384121 | NCBI WGS metagenome assembly VOFK01 (sample SAMN12384730, study PRJNA508395) | human gut metagenome | isolation source: healthy gut J | host: Homo sapiens | reverse complement strand
TCGGTGGCTACTTCGTTCGGTTACGTATTGCTCTCCTCGTCGTTTCACCAAGCTGTCCGGCTTCCAGTGTCGTATGTTCCGATCGGTTTCCCCATAATTTTTGGCCATTTTTCGTCTCTATTTTTACCCGCGTCAAAATTCCGTTTCCGGTCTGGTTTCTTCTTCCAAATTACTCCGTGAATCTCAACGCCGGACTCCCGAATCCGTTTCCCCCCTCTTCCGGGTGCAAGATCTGTTCGAGGGAACGACAAAAAACGCTCATTCGCTTCCTTCTTCAAAGATTGTGTTTTTCTTACAGTTTCCGCGCCATTCGCAATACAATAGAATGCTCGCTCCGCGAACATTCTATTGTCATAATTTCCGCGTCTTCGACGCTCTCCGCTGCTTCGCAGCTCATTTTTGCTCATAAAGTGGCGCTCCCTTCGTACCTTTTTTGTAAAGCAGATTTTCATGCGAGCATGAGAATCTGCTAAGCTATGAGCTTAAGAACTATATTCCCATTTTTTCCAAAAATCCAGAAAATATCTATTGACAGAATTCTTTTCATCCAATAGAATACATATGTATGTTTGCATTAGAACGTCCGTGTCCGGCTTTAATGTAATACGATACAGCACACATTTTTAAGGGGTTTCATTGGAGGTATCATCGTGGCAAATATTAAAATCTGCAAAGAAGAGAATTTTAATGTAAACCAAGGAGCTGAAAGAAACAAAGCAATCAAATCTTCTGTTAAGACCGCTGTTAAGAAGGTTCGTGTTGCGAAATCGAAGCACTGAGGACAAGGAAGCTGCAAAGGCTGCACTGCTGAACGCAACCACAGTTATCGACAAGGCTGCTTCCAAGGGCGTATATCATAAAAACACCGCTTCCAGAAAGGTTTCCGTCTGGCTAAAGCAGTAAACGAAATCGCTTAATTTTTGAAACGAATGAAACAGAATTAAAAAATTCTGTATGAAAAAGAACGTTCCCACCGTCACGGGGCACAACAAGCGCATTATGGTGACAAGGAAAATGCTCTGTGGGACAACATCCATCCTGATTACGCGGCTCAACAGACAGATCCCAGGCTCACAGCTTCGTCGTAATGCGATCCTGTGCGATCCCAGCTTTTTCAGTGCCTCCACGCCGACGCGCACCGCCATGTCCGTGTCGTGGACGACCGGGTTAGAAAGTCCGAGCACTTCCCGCTCCTGGTTCGCCATCGTCAGAAATACCGCGCCGCAGCGCACCCGAAGATACTGCGCCACGATAAACAGCGCCGCGGATTCCATTTCCGATGCAAAGGCATCCCATCTTTCCACCCTTGCTGCTGCGGCGTAGCCAAATCCACCGGCATGACCTGCGGCTCGTGCTGTCCGTAAAAGGAGTCCTTGCTCTGCACAACGCCCGTATGGAATCGGATCGCCTGATCCCGGGCTGCCTCCCGCAGTGCGCAGACCACATCCAGGTTTGCGACTGCCGGATATTCGATCCGGAGCACTATTCCCGCTCGCGTCCCCTCAGCTCGTACCGCACCGGTTGCAATGACCAGATCGCCGCTTTGTACCTCTGTGTCAATGCCGCCGCAGGTTCCGACGCGGATAAACGTATGCGCGCCCGCTTTGAACAGCTCTTCCATCGCAATCGCCGCAGAGGGACCGCCGATGCCTGTCGAGGTCACAGAAACTGTCTCGCCCTCCAGCGTTCCGGTATACGTCACAAATTCCCGGCTGTCCGCAATCAAAACCGGATGTTCAAAATATGCGGCGATTTTTTTCACACCGTTTAGGGTCTCCCGGCAAAATGACATATTTTCCAACCTGCCCGTTATGAATCTGCAGATGATACTGCATTTCTTCTTCCGCATAGTGCATACAGATCCCCCTTTCCGGACAATCTTTATCAATTCTACAAATTTGCCATCCAAACGCCTGCTTCATAGGCGCGCTTTTAAGTAATGTGCGCAGTCTTCCCCTTCCGGCTTGGAAACTTCCATCACGAAAGGGCTGCTCGTAAGCGGACGCCCGGACAAGCTTCATGGTTTCTTTCCAGTCAATGCTGCATTCCCCGGCAGACGGTGTGCGTCTCCGCAGCCATCTTCTTTTCCCCAGCCCCTGTTGTCATGTAGGTGCTGGCAGAAGAAACGGTCTGCATAGCGGGTTGCCAGCAGCTTGATGAACTCGTTGCCGCCGACAAGGTTTGCATGTCCGGTATCGATGCACAGTCCCAGAAAATCTGCGGGATAACGTCCAAACAGATAATCAAACTGCTCGATCTGGTCTTTTGCAGAAGCTTCAAACAGGTTCTCAGACAGATCTTTACCCCAAGCTCCTTACAATAGGGCTGCAGCTCATCCAGAGACTTGCATGCCTGCTGATAAAAGCTCTTTGGTTTTCCGGCTTTCTTCAAAGCTCTTTGTCGGCAGATACATATGCAGCACGATCTCCTTGCCTCCCAGCACATGAACCAGCTCCACACGGTTTTTAATCAGCTCGACGCCCGCGATACGGTTCGGCTCCAGCTCAGACAGGTAGTCTTTTCTGCCATGAGGTGCCTCTGCATATCTTTCTACAAATCGGCGGCTGCCCTTCGAAGCATGCAGTCCTTTTTCTTTCAATCCAAGCTCGTCCATCCAGCTGCGGATCTGCTCCATTTCACTGCGGGCGTACAGATAATCCCCATCCCAGTCAAAGCACCAGTGAATGTGCGTAAAGCCAGCCTCTGCGATCTCGCGGAGCTTGTTTTTGATTTCTTCCAGTTCCCACGGCTCGTTTGCAAAATCTGTGCTAATTCCCAATTCCATGTTATTTCCCTCTTTCCCCTTTGTATCTATGCGGCATATCCTGCCGCTTTGCGTGATGCCATTTCATTCTGCCACGGCAGCGGCTGAAAGCAAGCCGTTTCCTGTAGCAAATGCTTTGTCACAACGCCTTATGCCAGCGCCTTTAATTTGCTTTCCAGCAGATCTTTGCTCTGTACGCCGACCATGCGCTCTTTTTCTTCGCCGTTTTTGAAAATAATCAGAGTCGGAATGTTCATCACATGATAGCGCTCTGCAAGCTCACCCTCGTCGTCCACATTGATTTTGCCGACGTTATAGCCTTCCTCTGCCAGCTTTTCCACTGCAGGTCCCTGCATCCGGCAGGGTCCGCACCAGGTTGCCCAGAAATCTACCAAAACGGGGCCTGCCGTCTGCAGTACCTCTTTTCAAAATTATCCACGGTAATATTTTTTCGCCATCTTTTCCTCTCATTTCTGCGCACGCTTTTTTCATACCGAGTTTGTGTCAAGTGCGCACAGACACAAATCTCGCGATTGAAAAATTCTATTTTTCATAACTGTTCAGTCCCCTCACAGTTACGCGCAAAAATCCATTCCAAATCGGCTGTGCCGATAGGATTTTTGCCTTCCATCCTAAGTTTTCTTACGGTCAGCGCAGTAAATGCACAGACCTACGGAACAGTTACTATTTTTCAATCTTTATTCTATTCTGTTTATGATACCAGAGTCAACAGTTCGAAAAACCTCCTGCAAGCACACTTGCCCCGGATTTCCGACCTTTTGACCCTGATATCAGTATATCCACAAATTGTACTTTTTTCCATAACAAAGTCATAATCTGTTTACTTTTTTGCATTCGAACGCTATACAAAAAGGAAGCGGGATGTGTGGGGTTCACATATCCCGCTTTTTTGACGCTTTACTGTATTATCACAATGAAAGAAGGAAACTGCCATGTCACCCAAGCTGCACCATACGTTAAAAAATCTGTTCCGGATTTTCCTGATTCTGTTTGGAAACGCCCTGTATTCCCTTGCGGTCGTCGCCTTTATCCTTCCATCCGGCATCATCACCGGCGGCACAACCGGTCTGGCCCTCGCATCTGCGCACTGGTTCCACACGCCGATCACAGCGTTCGTACTGTGCTTCAATGTCCTGACCTTTTTGCTCGGGCTTTTCGTGCTCGGCTGGAAGTTTGCCGCGACTACACTTTTGTCCACGTTCTTTTACCCAATCTTGCTCGCATTCTGGCAGCAGTTCCCGGCGCTGTCCTCCCTGACGAAATGCAATGCTCTGCACGATCCTCGGCGGAATGATGATCGGTGCCGGCATTGGCATTGTCATCCGTGCAGGCGCATCCACCGGCGGTATGGACATCCCGCCCCTGATTTTAAAAAAACTATTCCATCTCCCTGTTTCCGCAACACTCTATGTGTTTGATTTTTCCATCCTGATTCTGCAGATGTTCTTTTCCGACATCGAAGAAAGTCTTTACGGCATTTTGCTCGTCATGATCTATACCTTTTGTGCTGGACAAGGTTTTGAGTCATCGGCACCCATCAGGCGCGCGCCGACATCGTCAGCAGTCATTATGAAGAAATCCGGCAGGCAATTTTTTACCCGTCTTGACCGCGGCTGCACCCTTTTAAATGCGACGACCGGCTATCTGCAGACCGATCAGCCCGTCCTGATGACCGTCGTTTCCCGCCGCGAAATGGCTTCCCTGAATCAGATTGTCATGGAAATCGACCCCCATGCCTTTTTGATCATCAGTGATGCAAACGAGGTCAAAGGCTCCGGCTTTACCAGCACCAAAATCCATAAAAAGAACCCGAACCTCTGATCAGTTTCCGGGTCTTTTCCACAATCAGCTCTTTCAATTTCCACAGACACCAAGGTTTGGAACCGCCATGCGGGCATTGCATGGGTCCGACAGGTTCCAGACCAGCTCCAGCGAAACGAACGGATCGAGATATACAAACACCATGTAAATCACCCTGAAATACCGTTACACCTCTCTCGCCCCACAAATACCGCGCCGCACATTCCCCATAAAAAGCTCCAGCCGATAATCGTCGCAAATGCAAACAGCACCAGGCAGAGCGACAAAAGATCCTCTCCCGCAACCGGCAGGTTCGAAAATGCAACAAAACAATATTCATCTACAGCAGCCGCCCTGTAAGGAGCGGCATTTTTACCATATCGCTCAAAATTGCAAGCGCCGTCACCGCGCACATCACCAGCGTATCCCAGAACACTCCCGTCATCGAAACCAGCCCCTGATCCCGTGTAGATAGCCCTTCCGCCGCTGCCGCTGTCATCGGCATCGAGCCCATTCCAGCCTCGTTTGTAAAGTCCCTTCGCCATTCCGGTGCGAACCGCCATTTTCACTGCAGTCCCTGCAATGCCTCCGATCACCGCTTTTTCGAAAAAGCAGACACAAAAATCGCCTGAAGCGCCGCCGGAATCCATGCTGCATTTTTTTACCAGTAAAAACAAGACAGCTACCCAGGGTACAGCACGCTCATCACCGGAACCAGGCAGGTACAAACCTTCGCCGTTTTTTTTCGCTCCTCCGATCAGGATGCTGCCCGCCAAAAGCGCCGCTGCGATACCGATCCAATGTACAGACACCGGAAGCCTGCGAGAAATTACCGCTGTCAAGGAATGCGCCTGCACACCGCTTCCGACGCACAGCGCCGCCAGCACGGTAAAGACGGAAAAAAGAACCGCCAGCAGCCGATTGTGCAACAGCTGCTCCATCACATACATCGGTCCGCCATAAAAGCTTCCGTCTGCCCGCTTTTTCCGGCACGCTGCGGACAGCACGCTTTCCGCATAGCAGGTCGCCATCCCGAAAAAGCCGCTGATCCAGCACCAGAAAACCGCCCCGGGTCCTCCGAGCGCAATTGCACTCGAAATTCCGATGATATTTCCGGTTCCGATTGTCGCTGCCAGGGCGGTAGACAGTGCTTCATAGGGTGACAGCCCTCCTGATCCGGCAGAGGACAGGCTTCGGCGCAGTCCATCCGGCAGCTTCCTTTGAATAAAGCCCAGTCGAATTGTAAAATACAAATGTGTCCCGGCAAGCAGCACCAGCATTGGAAAATTCCACAAAAGGTCGCAGACTGTCCGCACCGCGTCATTGAATCGTTCCATCCTGATTTCCGTTTCAGACAGCCTTTCGCCGCACGTTCCGGTACCCGGCTGTCACAGTCGTTTTTTTTTCCAATATATGACGCAGGATGTTTTTCTATGAATATATAAAAATCCTGCGAAGCAGATTCTCCGCCTGCGGCGGGTCGCGCAAGCGACATTCTTCCATTCCGCTGCAGTGCGATCCACGCGGGCGTTTATTATCGTATAGGAAACGAAGTTTCCTATACGATGAATTACGCGTCAGCGATTCTGCATGAACCCTTCGATTTCATCCGGGTCGCGGATAATCTGCTCCGAAAGGACTTCGCATCCGTCCTCCGTAATCAGAAGGTCGTCCTCGATTCGGATTCCGATTTCCCATTCATCGATATACAGCCCCGGTTCGTCGCTGATGACCATTCCGGGAAGCAGCTTATCGTTCTCCAAGCGTGTTGACATCGTGCACGTCGATTCCAAGATGATGGGATACGCTGTGCATGTAGTAAGTGCCGATCTCCTCTTCGTTTTCAATCAGACCGAGACGGATACATCCCTCCGCCAGCACCTTTTTGCAGACGTCATTCAACTCCCGAAGCGTCATGCCGGGTCTTGCCGTTTTTGCGATCGTCCGGTTTCGCTTCCAAACGACCTCATAAACCGCCCTCTGCTGCTGCGTAAAATGCCGTTTACCGGATGAGGTTCTCGTGATGTCCGCACAGTAGCCCTGGTATTTTGCGCCCAGATCCATCAACAGCAGCGTGCCGTCCTCGCAGATATCCCGGTTGGTTTCGTAGTGCAGCATTGTACCGTTTGCACCGCTTCCGGCAATCGTCGGGAACGAAGTTCCATCCGCACCCTGATACATGATCTCGATATTCAAAATCCGCCTGTGCCTGATATTCCGCCATGCCCGGTTCCAAATGCTTCATCACATACTGCAGTGCATTGTCGGTGATTTCGATCGCCGTTTTGAGCTGTGCGACCTCGTCTGCATCCTTCTGCATCCGCATCTGCGCCACATACGGGAATAGATTTCTGATCGGATGTCCCGGATACAGCGCCGCGTATTCCTTCGCCTTTACCGCATTGTAATCCGGCAGATCCTCTTGCTGATGGCGATAACAGTCAAAATACAGGCTTTTGACATCCTCGCGGGTCATCATCATATCGAACACCCCGTCAAAGTTTTTCCAGAAAACGCACCTCTTCGATCTGGCTGACCTCTTTTTGCCTCATCGACCGTCACCTTCCTGCCATACCAACGTTCCTGCGTCGGATCCGCCTCTTCTATAAATAAGATTTCCTTCGGATCGCGTTTCGTCTTTTTCATGAGCAGGATCATCCGCTCCCGGCGCAGTCCCGTCAGATAAAAAAAGTTGCGGTTCGCCTCAAACGGCGCGTATTCGTCCGCGCTCACATGTGTTTCAATTCCAGAAAATAAAATCAGCGCTGCATTTTCCTCCATCTGATCGAACAGCTGCTGTCTTCTTTTTAAAAAATTCATCCTTCCCTCTCATTTCTGCGCACGCTTTTTGCGCATACCGAGTTTGTGTCAAGTGCGTGCAGACACAAATCTCGCGATTGAAAAATTTTATTTTTCAATCTTTTCCTACATTTTGCAACGCCCTCGCGTCATGCACTTTGCGGGCGCAAACGCGATCCCGCTTCTTTCATGTATTGGATAAATCCTCCGTTCAGTCGTTCTCTTCCAGCTCCTCCAGATTCTCGTCCGACGCAGACGAACCCATCCATGCCGCGACTCCAAAAATCAGAAGCACCGTTCCGACCACAATCCATAATGTACTGTCCGAATGCATCCAAATCGCCGCAAATCCGCCGATTTCCAACGGAATAGCCGCGATTTTCAGCCCCCAGAACCGCAGTTTTTCTACATCGTTCAATTGCTGATACGCCTGCTTCTGGGCCACCACAGACGCTGCACATAATAAAAAAATGTTGCCGGAGGCTTTGTATGTCCTTTAACAACCACGCGATTCCAAAACAAATCGCCGCCAAAACCATCCAACAATCAGCAGCAGGAAAGCTGTCGCCTTCAACGAAATCCTCCACATACTGATAAAAATCATCTTCTGTCCCGTAAAAAAATAGAGATATGCGTGTCCCTCGGACGGCTTCTGCACTGTCACTTCACCGTTTCCGACAAGCGCCACCGCCGTCAGCTGCGCATCCTCTCCCAGTCCCCAGATCTGATAACGGGTGTCTCCATTTTTCCCGCCCGGGTAAAATTCGTCAAACCATTCCAGACCGCGAACATTATCCTCCGTCAGCTCTGTCTGATCGTCCAATGCAGCTGCGACATGATCCCCCGGACTGTATAGCTGCCACCATCCTCTTTTCCCAGCCGGAAGAATCCTCATCCTCTTCTTTCTGATAGACCCATTTTTTTCCACTTTCCAGATAATAAAACTGCCCATCCAGAAAACTTTCGCGGATCGGAAACAAATCGCCGGTCAGTGGAATCTGCGTCACCACAACTTCCTGCTGCGTGTCCTGATTTTTCCATTCCTCCAGATCCTGCATGGTGACAACCGGTGCGTCATAAAGCGCCTGGGCACGCGCACTCGTATCTTTCGTATCAGCTGCGCAGAACACAATTCCGCAAGCACAAAAAATATCCCCAGTCCGATGAAAATTTTTTCATAATCCGCTCCTTTCCATAGCTGCTCTATTTCGGGGATGTCCGTCAAAAAAAGAATTGAAGCCTCCTGTACTCCTGCCTTATACTGATAGTACCTGATCATATAGGAGGGCTTTCACATGATCCGTTTCGCTGTAATCGGCACAAACACCCATTACCGATAAATTTCTCCAGGCAGCCTCTGCACTGCCTGATTTCAAGCTCTGCGCTGTCTATTCCAGAACGCTTGCGCGGGCGCAGGAGTATGCACAAAAAAATAACGTTTCGCTTGTCTTTGATTCTCTTGAGACGCTGGCTGACTCAGACCAGATCGACGCAGTCTACATCGCCAGCCCCAATTTCTGCCATGCGGCCCAGAGCATCCTGATGATGCAGCACCACAAGCATGTGCTCTGTGAAAAACCAATCGCCTCAATGCTTCGGAATTTCAACAGATGTATGACACTGCCATAAAAAAAATCAGGTCATTCTGCTCGAAGCCATGCGCTCTGTCTTTTCTCCTGGTTTTGCAGCGATCCGTTCCCTGCTGCCTGTGCTTGGAACAATCCGGCAGGTAGATTTTTCTTTCTGTAAATATTCCAGCCGCTATGACCATTTCAAAGAGGGGATCATCGAAAACGCTTTCCATCCTGCACTTTCCAACGCTGCCCTGATGGACATCGGCGTTTACTGTGTCCATCCCTCGTCTCCCTGTTTGGCATGCCGGCTTCAATTCAGAGCAGCAGCATTTTCTTATCCAACGGCTTCGAAGGCGCCGGCACGGTTCTTTTACAGTACCCAGATATGCAGGCAACGCTCCGGTATTCCAAAATCTCGGATTCGTATCTGCCGTCCCAGATTCAGGGGAGAAGCCGCAACCCTGCTGATCGATAAAATTCAGGATCCCCAGCAGCTCACGCTCCTGTTTCGAGACGGTCATACCGAAAAATCCGAACATTCCAGCTGTTTCCAACAACATGGTCTACGAAGCAGCTGAATTTGTCCGCTTAATCGACCAGCTGCAGCAGGCGCTGGAAAATGACTCAACGGATGGGATACCTTCCCTCATCCGTCATTCCTGGCTGAAGGCATCCTGCCTCGAGCTCGAAATCATGGACACCGTCCGCAGGCAACAAAAAATTCTTTTTTCCGGCAGACCACTGAGGTCTGCCGTTTTTCATTCATGACAATAGAATGCTCGCAGAGCGTGCATTCTATTGTTTCGCGAAAGAGCTTTCTCCGCCATAAGCAGCGGTAAAATGCACTTTTCTTTTTACATCGAAATCCACCCAAACGCATTTGCCACGGAGCTGATCAAAATGATCGCCGCAAAGATCGGGCATAAATACCGAATCATCACGTTAAAAATCTTCTTTCTCCGAAATGTGCTCTCGCCGTGCATAACTTCTTCTTCAATGCTTTTTGTTCCAACTACTTTCGACACCAGCAGACAGGTGGCAATTGCTGCGATCGGCATCATAACAGAGTTTGTCAGAAAATCAAAGAAATCCAAAAACTGCATTCCGATCAGCTTTACCCAGGACAACGGGCCGTATCCCATACAGGATAAAGTACCCAGCCCCAGCATGATCACGCCAACCAAAACAACTGCCTTCTTGCGTCCCCAGTGAAGCTCATCCTCAAAGGTAGACACTGCACTCTCTGTCAGTGCAATCGAGCTTGTGATCGCTGCAAATAACACGAGTACGAAGAATAAAATTCCCGCTACTGTTCCAAATCCCATGCTTGCAAACACTTTCGGAATCGTAATAAACATCAACGCAGGTCCTGCCTGCAGCGTATCCGGATCTCCGCCGGAAAAGGCAAATACTGCCGGGATGATCATCAGACCCGCCATAATCGCGATGGCTGTATCGAATACTTCTACATTTCTCGTCGAATCTTCAATCGATACGTCCCTCTTCATATAGGATCCAAAGGTGACGAAAATACCCATGGCAATGGAGAGGGAATAAAACATCTGTCCCATCGCCGCAACAACAGTCATCCAGGAAAAATTCTTCACATTCGGTACCAGAAAATATTTCACGCCTTCCAGTGCGCCGGACGCGTTACCGAATACACTGCAATAATCACGGATAGCACGATCAGTATCGGCATCATGAATTTCGACACGCGCTCAATACCGTTGCGCACGCCCGCATAAATAATCGCCAGCGTAAACAGCGCAAATACGGCAAAAAAGCAGATTTCCGTAGATGTTCCGTTTGAAATAAAAATCGGAAAAATAGCCGTCTGCTGCCAGCTTCTGACCGTTTCCTTTTACATATTCAACCAGATATTTGATTACCCATCCGCCGATAACGGAATAATACGGTATGATCAGCACAGGAATGATCGCGTTGATCCAGCCGCCTGCAGACAGCCATTTCGATTTGCCGAAAAGGAAAAGGCTCCCACCGGGCTTTTTCGTCATGCGCCCAATCGCGGTTTCCGCTACAATCATGGTATAGCCGAAGGTCAACGCCAGCAAAATATAAATCAGCAGGAAAATGCCGCCTCCGTACTTTTGCTGCCAGATACGGAAATCTCCAGATATTTCCCCAGCCCGACAGATGCTCCCGAGCCGACAGGACATATCCGAGTTTGCCGGAAAAAGCTGCTTCTTTTGTTATGTTCCATTTTCAGTCTCTCTCCTTTTTTGTGAAATACGTTTTTTACTATACCATACTTTCATCAAAAAAAGGATTCCTAAATTTTCGGAGGATTTTTATGCAGCTTTTTTCATTTGTTATTCCTCATCAGCGTAAGTGATTTTGCTTTAAATTAAAATTTGTGTTTACAGTCCCGATAATGTTCTCATAACCAGATCAACATCTTTATTCTCAAGTTCTTGAATGATATGCAAATATGTTTTCTGTGTTGTCGTCATGCTGGCATGTCCCAGGCGCCTGGCAACACTGGCAATGGATACACCCGCAAACAGCAAAAGGGACGCATGCGTATGTCTCAGACCATGAATTGAAATTTCAGAAATACCACATGCCTTGCAGTGTCTGGTTAGCACATCATTAACCGTAGAATTATAAATTTTTTTATCTCCGACAAAAATCGGTTGATCTTCTGGCAGGTTCTTTGTTAATTCAGAAAATTTTACTACAATCTGCCAGTCAATTTGTATTTTTCTTACAGAAGATTTATTTTTTGTTGGTAAGAATCCACCTTTCCCTTTATAATCCCACGTTTTGCTGACAGATAACGTCTGCCCGGCAAAATCAAAATCTCCGGGAGTAATCGCTAACGCCTCTGAAAAACGCATGCCGGTTTTTGCAACCAATAAAATAAACCAATCCCAGTTCACTGCTTCTTTAATATCTAAATGTGCAATCAATGTATGAAGCTCAAACTGATTCAAATATTTTATTTTTTTTACTCCCGGAGATTTTCCTTTAATAATCGCTTTTCTGGTTGGATCGCGTTCGATCAGCCCTTCGTCTACTGCATCCAGTACTGCCCCTTTCAACTGATGATGGAAATCCAATGTAGTCTGTTTTTCATGATTTTTCGCATAATCATTTAACAATTTTTGATACGCAGTTCTCGTAAGTTCATACACTTTTAATTCCGGTGCCAGTTTCTCTACCCATTTCTGCGTCATCAAATATTTGTCCAACGTTGCTTCTCTGATTGCTCCCTTTTTGTATACGTCAATCCACTGTCTGTAATACTCATAAAATAATTGTGCATTTTCTACAGGCTGTTGCATAAGTTTTTTTCCTTTCTCGAAATCACTTACGCTGATATAAACAATTATTCTCTCGTATTTCTTATCCTGCAATCGTCAGTAATGGCTTAATCTCCTCATTCAGTGTTTTTTCTTAATTCTGCCATACACTGGGTATAATATCTGAATTTAGGCAATGCTTTTTCATGTACATCCTTATAACTCTGATAATCAATCGTTGCTTTAATCACACTCTCATTCGGGATCTCACCATTCCGATAATGCAATGCAGCATACATCACATCATCTTTAGAAGCATACCAGGTAACACAAAAATCTGAGATTACTTTTATTGATGCAATCAAGTTTCATATTTTCAACAATATTTAAAATAGACTGCCCTTTATACTTATTCTCATCCTGAGCTATCTCATTGATCAACTGAAGCATAATTTCTGCTACTTTGGGATTATCTTTCTGCATTTCTTCAACATATTGTTTTTACTTCTTCAATTTGTTTCTGTCTTTCTTCAGGTGTAATAACTTCCGCTTCTTCGCTTGGTGTTACGATATTCTGAATCAGATTGATGATATACTCATAATCAATTTTATTGGTACTGCTGTATGCCATCAATTCATAATCCAAATCTATCGTATCATCTTCCTGGTGTTCCTTATCCGAATCGTCTTCCCCTTCTGCAAGTTTGATCTCTTCCAATGCATTTTTTTATAAACACCGGCATACTTATCATACTCTTCTTCTGTAATTCCATAATCATCCAACATACTATCTTCATATTGCGTAAAGATTTGAGCTGCGCAAACAAATGATCAAAAGTCTGGAACATCTTAACAAATACTTTTTCTCTTTTTATAGACATTGGTGTGACCTTTTCCGGTGTCTCGGCAGATACTTTCAATGCTGCCAACGCCTTCCGAAATGCCGGTTCAATTTTCTTCCCATTCAGCTACCAGTGCTTTCTCTGTACTCCCCAGAATACAATTTTACGGCATTATCCACACTTTCTTTAAATAATTTAGGTGCCTGAAAAGTTACAATCTGTCCATAGGTTTTATTTTTGTCAAAAATACGATTTGTCCTTGAAAAATGCCTGAATCAAATCATGTGGTCCCATCGGTTGTCTGTCAATAAATATTGTAGACATACATGGCGCATCAAAACCTGTCAGCAAACGATCTACCACAATTACCAGATCCAGCTGTTCATTCCTGCTCTTGAATTTTGCATCTTTTCGTGCTAATCGTTTATTCAAGTTTCCATTATATCCCTGAATCTGTGAAAGCTCATACTTTGTACCAAACATTTCATTATAATCATTTAAAGATTTCTGCATCTTCTCCCTGATTGACATGTGATCCTTCTTCATTTTCTGTTACCGAATATGTGATGGCAAACTTCGAAAATCAGGAAGAACCTGTTTGATTTTTTCATCAATTACAAGCGATGTTTCACCACTTTTAACTTTACACAAAAGTTCATAATATTTCTGTGCCAGCTGAATCGAACTTGTTGTCAGAAGTCCTTCATATGTCTTCCCTTTTCCATTCTGAAATCCCAATTTATAAAAAAGACTTTATTGAGAATAATATCCAACACTTTCAGCATATGAGTTTCATTATCATATACGCTGGCATTTGTCTCATCCTCAAGATTTTTTGCTCCATTATGCTCTACCTGAAACCAAGCACAGCATTATCATGAATCGCATTTTGAATCGTATATTTTATGAAGACGTTTTCCATATAATTCTTCTGTAGTACGAGCTAAATCCCCCATCTGTGGATACGGATTTTTCAGCAAACCTGGGTGTTCCCTGTAAATCCATACCAAAGTGATCTTACCAAAAAATTTTTCCAGTTCTCTTTTGGTCTTTGGTGTAACCGCTCTGTGACACTCATCTACTACAAATGCAATTTTCAGATTCTTGATCTTGCTATATTCTGTTGTTCCTTCCTGAAGTCTTTTACTAATCAGGATCTGCATTTTCTGAATCGTAGTAACGATCACCTGCCGATCACTGGACTTTAGTTTTTTCTTCAGATCATTCACATTGTCAGTCTCATCCACATCTACCAGATCATTATTTGCATATGCCTGAAATGCCATGGTTGTCTGTGCGTCCAGATCTTTTCGATCAATCAAAAAGATTGCTTTTATCAATCGCCGGAATATCCATAAGCAAATTTCTGGTTGCTTTGTAAGAAGTCAGCGTCTTTCCGGAACCTGTTGTATGCCATACATACCCGGATTTTCCTGTCCTCGAAGCCTCCCTTATAGATTCAATTGCATGAATCTGATATGGACGAAGTAAAATCAACCTTTTTGCATCTTCATCTAAAACCGTATACCGGGCTATCATTTCATGCGCTTGTGGAATACGCAGGACACTCCTGGCAAAATCGATATAATCGGATACAGGATTATTCTCTGTATCAACCCAGCCGCTCATAAATTTCGGATTCAGTTCCGTATCACTTGCCGCTGCAAAGTATTTCGTATCTACTCCATTTGCTGATCACAAACATCTGAACTGCAGAAAAAAATTCCAGTAAATTTCCCTCACTGATATACTTTTTTATCTGCCAGAAAGCATCCATATATGAATGCTGACGATTTTTCAATTCAATATGTATCATCGGAAGCCCGTTAATCATTAGCGTAACATCAAATCTTTCTGTCCCTTTCTGCTATACTCTCTTCATCGTCGACTTTAATGCACTGTACTGATTGATTACCTCATAAACACTGCTTCCCCCGCAATGTGTTCATGATTCATCACAACTAAATGCAGCCTTTCCGTATCTCGTTGTACATGAACCATCACTTTTCCATTTTCACCAACCAACCACTCACCTGCCTTATAAAAAGAAGAAAACTGCAACTGATTCTTCACCTGTTCAAACTCTGCATCCGACAAAGCTTCTCCATTCAGGCGATCTTTATTATTCTGTTCCAAAATATACTTGAAATTTTTCCAAAGATCGTCCTCCGTCTTTAAATCTTCCCGGTTAAAGTCCACTGAGACTCTCCATAAATCAATTGCTCTATTAACTTTTTTTCGATTATTTTCTCCAATTCTGGCATTTTCGTTCTCCTTTTTACGTTTATTAGAGTTTTTTGTTTGGTTGAACGTGTATATATGATAAAAATACTTCTGCTGGTGAAGAGTGATGAGGTGGTCGAGGTTGGAAAAATATTCGCCTATTTTCTGTTGTTCTTTAACATTTTGGGTAAGCATATATTCAACATCTACAAGCTGAGAAACCTTAATACCTTTGGTTGCACAGCACCATAACAATTCTTTTTTTGCATATTGATTTTTCTCATTTTGAAAACAATGAATAAAGATATTCTGGAACAAAATTTTCTTTTGCTCTAAACGCTACTATGTTTTGGAAGCAATTGCGCTTCTTCCCTTGAATCCATAAGGCTTACAAAGTCCTATACTCCCAACAGTAGTGAATAAAATATCTCCTTCTTTAATGTACGCTCTTAAGTTGTTTTTCAAATGAATCGTCATTGAGATATTTTTCAACTTTTGAGTAGTCAGGATGTACTCCGCCAAGTGCAGCAACCTCAATTAGTGGATGAATTCCATTATCATCTAATGGAGGGGGTTTTTCCTCTATTATCTACTGCTTTATCAACAAACTCCGAAAGCTTACGCTGTTCCCAAAGCGAAAATGACTTCCGTATGCAGCCAACATGACTTTACGCTGGTGAAGAGTGATGGGGTGTCGAGGTTCTTAAATAGTCACTTTTTTTGTTGTTCTTCACAGATGGAAGCGTGAGTGTCACTCCAAAAATACCCTTCTGTTGTCATACCTGTGAGAGCAGTTTTTGTGTCGATACGCTGACAAGATATTTTCTTATGTCGAAGATAATTTAATTCCAACGTTGCCACATGAGAATTGACAATATTTTTATCCAATTTTATCTTCTTGTAATGCAAACGCACTGCCTGCGCCATTTTTTCCCCACGCAAACTTTGTTCTTGCAATCCCTTCCGGTACGAAGTGACGATTCTCCATAGAGAATATCGTTTTCGTCTAATATGAACTTGTCATCATTGACTGGCCCCCTAATCGATAAATTCTCCATCGAAATGTCTCTTGTCATATATTCCCAACGCCGTTAGTGCCTTCGCCATAATCTTCTTTACTAATATAGATCCCTCATTATGGTCAATAACAAATCTCCCAACTTACTGCTGTTCCCAATCATCCTGATATCCTTTAAATCTAATTATGGTTTTGCCATATCCATTACCTCTCCATCCTTCCAATCAGCTCATTTAATGAAGACATAATAGCCTCATCTAATGATGTCAGCTCTTTTAAAAGGATGATACAAATTCTCCATGCACTGTTTCAGCTCATCATCCGTCTTTTTCCATATCTTTTTAAAAGTGCATCAAGATCGATTTCTTCTTCTTTTTCTCAAAATTATCAACATATCGCGGGATATTCAGATTGAAATCATTTTTTCGATCTCATCAAAAGCTTGCTAAAAACTGCTTCTCCTTCTACAGTTTCTCTGCTGTATAATGCAAGCACTTCATCAATATGGGCATCCGTCATCTCGTTTTGTTTTTTGCCTTTATTAAATTTCTTGAGGCATCAATAAACAGTACATCCCTGTCCATCTCTGTGTTTCTTTTAACACAATAATACAAGTCGGAATGGACGTATTATAAAATAAGTTTGCCGGAAGACCGATTACCGCGTAAATACTGCCGGAGCGCAACAATTTCTCTCTGATTTTTCCCCCTCAGCTGCTCCTCTGAAAAAGGACGCCATGCGGAAGCACGATCGCCATTGTCCCACTGCTTTTCAGATGATACAATCCATGCAGCAAAAAGGCATAATCTGCTTTTGATTTTGGTGCCAGTACACCATAATCACTGAAACGCTCATCCTGTAAAAATCCTGCCGCCGCGCTCCATTTTGCAGAATAGGGCGGATTCATAAGAACCATATCAAAATCCGTTTCTTCTCCAGTCGGCCAGTCTCCATCCAGTGTATCACCGTTTCTAAGCTTTTGGTTCTCCGCTGCAATTCCATGTAAAAACATGTTCATTCTTGCCAAATTATATGTCGATGTATTCAATTCCTGTCCATAATACTTAATATACTTTGGCTTATCCGCATACTTTTTTGCATTTAATAGGAGCGATCCTGATCCCATACACGGATCATATACAGACAGTCCAATCTTATCTTCCTGTCCCGAAATAGCGATTCGTGTCAGGATTTTCGATACAGCTTGGGGCGTATAGAATTCTCCTGCTTTCTTTTTCCAGTTTCAGATGCAAACTGCCCAATCAGATATTCATATGCATTCCCAAGTATTTCTGCATCTGAATTCAGTAAATCAGCTTTATCAATTTCTTTTATAAGACTGGCAACTGTATCGCTCTGTTTCTGATCTCCTGTACCCAATCGATTGGAATATAAATCAATATCAGCAAACAAATCAGCAAAAATAGGATCACTCTGCTCAATATTGTTGAAGCCCTTTTGCAACTGCTCCCGGTTAAAAAAGAATTATTTCTTGCTTCCTCTGCAAAATGCGTATATGTAAGTTCTGGTTCCATCACATAATGGCATTCTTCTGCAAGCTGTTTTTTTAATTCTTCTGAACTTTCTTCGTCATTCAGTGCCTCTTTATATGCCTCTACTGCATCCTTCAGTGTAGATGGTTTTTCATCGTAAAGCAGATCATATACCTTGATCAGGAAGGAATCAGAAAGATATTTATAAAACACTATCCCCAACAGATAATCTTTATACTCATTTGCGTCCATTTTTGAACGTAAGATGTCTGCCCCACTCCATAATACACTAATCAGATCTTTACTATTTTCAATTTCTGTCATTTTCTTTCCCTCACATGCGTTTTATCTCTTAAACATTTTACTTTTTATGATGCCAGAGTCGAAAGAGCTAAGCTCACATGAGCTTCCTCATAGATAAGTGAAAGTCTTTTTATCCGACATCTTTTTATCATTGTAGCACATTCCCTGTTCCTTGTCAAAACAAAAATGCAGTGCTGTATAACACACTGCATTTTTTGCTTTCCAAAATACATTTTTACTTTTCCACAATCACCGGTGCAGACAAAATACCGACCTTCTGCAGCACATATTCCTCCGACCAGTCATCATCCTGTGTGCGCCAGCTGCCGGGATTCAGGAATCTGTCATCCTCTCCAACCATATGGACTGCGCCAAAGGTATTGACGCGGTTTCCAAACAACACCAGATCGATCGAATCAGCCTGTCCAACTTCCAGATCATAGGGTGCAAATGTCGTCTCACCCAACCGTTTTCCATCCTTTTCAACTGCAACGAGTGCGCCACGATAATGAGGAATATGTACAACAGCGCCATTTGCTCCGATCGATACCGGCAGATGATAGGTAATATTTCCACCATAAAAAGGAAGTCCCTGGGGTACGATATTCCCAAAGCTTAACGCTCTGACAGGTGCTGTCACCACACCGGCTCTGCCTTCGATACGCACGCCAAAATCACCCAGCAGATAGCACCATTCCAGACCGATTCTGTGCGTGAAAGGAACTGTCGCTTCCACTATATTTGTGCCTTTCTGAAGTGTGCCGATTTCGATCGTCCCGATGCAGTGATCCGTATACCAGCCGGACACCTTTTCGTTCACTGTTTTCCCATTCAGTTTTACAGATGCATGCTCCGCTTCCTCCAGCGCCAAACGTACCGGTACTTCCACTTCACTTTCTATCGTAAAGCGAAGGGTCGCAAAATGTTCCGTCTTTTCCTCCGGCAATACCCATGGCTGGGCAACTTCTCCGCCGCGCGCCGGGAAACCGAGCTGACTGCGCAGGACATTGTCTGCCCGCAGCAGCTCCTGTGCAGGCTGATATGCTCCGCCGTTCATACAAAATTCCGCACGATCCAAAAGAAGAACGTTCGGCTCACTTAAAGTAACAGCAACGATTCGGAAGGGGCTTTCGGCGCTGCGCCGGACGCAAGGAGCTGTTCCCGGAGGGCTGCAGCTAAAGCAGAATCGCCGCATGCTGCGCAGCTTTCTGCCGTGCTGGATGCGCCAGATACCGCCTGCATCGCGCCAGATACCGCTTGCATCTCGCCAGGTACATCAGCTGCTTGTGTTGCATCGTTGTCATCAGCTGCCTGCACGATGCCGCTCGTCTCGCCCACCGGCATCAGCTTTAACAGCAAGCTGCTCTGATTATAAAAGATATGATTTACAACCGTCTGCGCCCCTCTTTTTGCTGTCTTCACATCCCGGATTCTTCCGGTCATGGTATCGTATTCTTTCACCGTGAACCTGCCGTTTAACACGATGTTCACAGGATCCTTTTTCACAAAATCCGATTTCCTGCAGGCTCTCCCACTGCAATAAACAGCCAGCTGCAGTCCTGATCTATGCGCAGCTGATAGATGTAATGGTTTTGTCAGGCTGCCCGTCTCATTTTCCAGGCGCAGTGTGCGATACGGCTCAACCGCTTCCAAAAGCGCCGCTTTTTCAAAAACGATCTGGCTGGAAAGGGCTGCAAGCTCTGCTCCATCGTTACTGGGCACTGCATCGGTCATAGTCGGTGCTTCTCCCATCAGGATCAGCTTACCGCCCGCTCTTGCAAAGGTTTTCAAACGTTCTATTGTCGTACTGCGCAGCGTTTCACAGCCGGGAATGATAACAGCATCATAGGACATTGCACCGACCTTCAGCGGGTTTCCTGCTTCCGTACACAAGTCGGGAAGAAGCGATTCATCCAGAAAGTCAAAGTCACAGCTGCCAAACAACAGCCAGCGGGTCACATTCTGGAACCGTTCCTCCATCTGCTCCCGGATCGATCCGGTCTGGGACCCGGTCCCCAGTGAAGCCAGTAGCTTTCGATTGATGAATGACGCCGACACGCACAGCTGCCTTCCCACGTGTCATTGCTGTGTTTACTCTTGCAAAATGATCTTCAACTGTTTTATATTCCTTACACCACGGCGACTGATAATTGATGCTCGCCGGATAATCACGCTTTTGCCTCCCCTTCATAGAAACCCAGGACAGATGCGGCACACGCAGTGTAATGCCCAGCGCCGCCTGCCAGTCTCCCTGCAGCTTATGGCGTCGAAATCAAAGCCCAGCTCGTTACACCATAAAGCTTCACTCATTACGCCTTCACGCCCAAACTGATGAGATGCAGACCAGCCTGCTTTTGCCGTCGTGTATTCATGGCTGTCACACAGCATGTCGATACCGGCAGTTCAAAGCTTCTGTACGCACGCATCGCCTCGCCCAGTGCTGCAGTCTGACTGCGCAGTGTGGGGCTCTTCCATCATATGTCCGGTCAGCGCGATATTGTGCTTTTTGCACCATGCTCCCACATTGTCTGCAAACGCGCGGGTAAAACGCTCCGTCACATGATCATGATAATGATACCGGATCGGGAAACGCTTCTGTCTGCTTTTTTCCCCAAATCAGCTCAGGGAGCTTTTCCAGAATATCCTCCTGATACATTTCCTGATAGGTCTGCGCAAAATCCTTCTGTCCAGGGCAGGATCACATCCCGTTTTTCCTGCGGAAACTGCAAAAAGTGTTTTATGAGAGAACTGCGGCTCATCCGTAAAGATCGTCGGCACCGTTTTTCCAAACTCGTCCCCGATCTCTTTTTGCATAGGCCTCGTGGGTGATTTCCAGGAAACGATCCATTGCCGCTTTGTCCAGCGTATTTACATAGGTCTGATGGTTGTACCAGGTGCTCGGCAACGGGCGTTCCAGATAAGCGTACCAGCAGGTTCCCTGGGACTGCATGCCTTCCTCCAGTTTTTTACCGGAAACCAGATAACCCTTTTCGTCCAGAACGACATCATAAACCTCAAGCAGCCTGCCGTTTAGGTTCTTGCTGCTCTCGCGCTGAATCTGTCTGCATCTGTACCTCTTCCCCTGCTTCATAAGGCTTGTTTGTAAACAGAAGATACTGCGCACGGTATTTTTCCTCCCCTTCGTCACGAAGACCTCCCGCAAATCCGGATGGCCAACGATCCTCATCATACAAAAAACCTGTGATTTTCCCTGCTTTGCTTTTGCCAGGCAGCCCTTGATCCGATCCATAAATTCCTCGCTTAAATACGGTGTTTCCAGACCGGTACGCGGATGCAGATGTGCACCGCCAAAGCCCATCGACTTTAAGACCTCCATCTGTCTGTCGAGTTCTTTTTGATCCAGCATCGTATTCCACGCCCAAAAGGGAGCTCCCTATACTCCGCTGGGGCTGCTTAAACAAGCTGTCTTCCAGTTTCTCTGATTCTTTTTGTACAGCATTTAACCGCTCCTCCTCTTATGTTTTTCCCCTTTATCTTTATCGCTTATTTCTGCTGCATTTTTCTGATCGCTTCCAAAATGGCAACATACGCTGCTTCCGGACTGCCGCAGGATGAAACTGCGCATTCCATTGGACATAATCCGGTATTTTGACGATTTCGGATGTTCTCTGTCAGTTCGTCAGCTTCTGCAGGTATGTTGTATTCCGTCAAAAGCTCTTTCGCACCCCTGCTCATCACAGGTGCATACACCCCGGCTGCTCCAAGCTTCACATATAAAAATGCTGCCGCGCGTCCGACGATTTTATCCGCCGCGTAAAATCCGTTCAAATCCTCCCTCCCGGATGCGTGTCAGCAGCGGACGCAGACCTGCTTCCCGCTTACTCGTCAAAAAGCTCGTCGTCCCTGCACCAGACACAGGTATAATTTCCCTGTGCAAAAGTTTCCTTTGCTTTCTTCATTGCCTGATTCATCTCTGCCTGATGCCTCTTTGCTCAAGAGGCATACCATTTCTATATTGCGTCATTGTCCAAACTCAAGCTCATATTTTCCGCAATGATTGGAGCTTGAGCTGGTTTTTTCCGTATCCTCGATCTTATCATATACATCTTGTAAAGCCGGTCATCAGGTCTGCTTAGCGTTTAATGTAGTGCTTTATCATCCGGGTCGAGGGAATCAATCTCCTTCATCAGTCGTGCCTTGACGGAATAACTCTGCCGAAAGCTGCTTTTCATGCGCCGCGATCTCCTGCTCAATGGCAGAGATATCCACCTTCATGCTGATCTTTTCCTGCATCATGGCGGCGAACTTCGGATTGCTTACCAGCTTTACGATAACCTCTACAACAGTGCTGTCCGGCAGCTCTTCATTTTTTCTCAGGGTGCTGCGGTAAAGCGCACTGGTGTACTGGGTACCACGATCGTAGTGAAGCACTGCACCTCGAATAAGCGTTACAGCGGCTTTTGAAAAATCTGTATTGATTTTTCTGCGCGAGGTGCTATAATCGGCATATACCGAAAACAAGAGGAGGAAAGCGTCCATGCCAAGACCGCCACGGTGCCGTCGGATTTGTGGCGCACCGCAAGTCGATACCTTCTGCCCCAACGGGTGCGAGGATACCGAGCCGATCCTGCTGACGCTGGACGAGTACGAGGTCATTCGGCTGGTTGACTTGGAGCAGCAAACCCACGAGCAGTGTGCCGCACAAATGGATATTTCCCGCTCTACCGTGCAGGAGATTTACGAAAGCGCACGGCGCAAGATCGCAGCGTGCCTTGTCCACGGGAAACCGCTGCACATCACCGGGGGAAACTACCGCATCTGCGGAGGACAGGAGGCAGCCCGCTGCGGCCGCTGCGGCCGGATGCAGAGAGCTAACGCGGAAAAATCCAGGTAAAATTGTAAAGGAGATTCCATTATGAAAATTGCAGTTACCTATGAAAACGGTCAGATTTTTCAGCATTTCGGCCACACCGAACAGTTCAAGCTTTATGAAGCTGCGGACGGCAAAATCGTCCATGCGGAAGTCGTTGACACCAACGGCAGCGGTCACGGCGCACTGGCAGGCTTCCTGATGCAGAACGGCGTGGACACTTTGATCTGCGGAGGCATCGGCGGCGGTGCGCAGGCAGCTCTCGCCGAAGCGGGAATCAAGCTCTATGGCGGTGTCAGCGGGGAGGCTGATGCGGCGGTAAACGCATTGCTCAGCGGAAATCTGGGCTACAACCCCAATGTTCACTGTGATCACCATGACCACGCGCACGGCGAAGACGGGCACACCTGCGGTGACCACGGCTGCGGTAAGCATAGCTGCCATTGATATGGAACGCACACTGACACAGCTTCCGTTCTGGTCATCCTTGGCCGAACACGAAATGGAGACGCTACGCCGAAGCGCCTTTGTCCGTCATTACGAAAAGGGTGCGTTCATACACAGCAGCGACACCGAATGTCTTGGAATGATGTTCGTCCTTTCCGGCGAGATCCGCACCTATCTTCTCTCCGCTGAGGGGCGGGAGGTAACGCTGTTCCGCCTGTATCCGGGCGAACTATGCGTGCTTTCCGCCTCCTGTGTGATCAGTCAGATCACCTTTGATACGCAAATGACCGCAGGAATGGATACGGAGGTTCTGATTATCCCTGCAAATGTCATTGCTGCGCTCAAGGAGAAAAATCTATATGTCCGCTGCTTCCTCTATGAGTTGGCAACGAAACGGTTTTCTGATGTGATGTGGGCGATGCAGCAGATCATGTTCAAGGGATTGGATCGGCGGCTGGCAGAATTTCTCCTTGCCGAAGTGGAGCGTACCGACTCTGATACGATACGCATGACCCATGAGCAGATCGCCCAGCACATCAGCTCGGCACGGGAGGCAGTCGCACGGATGCTCAAAAGCTTCTCGGAGGACGGACTGGTGGAGCTGAAGCGTGGTGCAATCACGCTGCGGGATAAGAACAGACTGAATCGTCTAAAATAAAAAGAAATGTGATTTCGTCATAGAAGAAAATCATAGATTTGCTACAATAATAGTAAAAAAACTGGAAGGAGTATCCACCATGAAAGAAACGAAATACGCAGGAACTCAAACCGAAAAAAACCTGATGGCTGCCTTTGCCGGTGAGTCCGAGGCACGTAACAAGTACACCTATTTTGCATCCAAGGCCAAGAAGGAAGGCTACGAGCAGATCGCGGCGTTGTTCCTCAAAACCGCCGATAATGAAAAGGAACACGCCAAGCTGTGGTTCAAAGAACTGAATGGCATTGGCGACACCGCAGAAAATCTTCTCTCCGCCGCTGAGGGCGAGAACTACGAGTGGACGGATATGTACGACGGCTTTGCCAAAACCGCCGATGAAGAAGGCTTTCATGAGCTGGCGCAGCGCTTCCGCCTGGTCGCCGCCATCGAAAAGGCCCATGAGGAGCGCTACCGCGCCCTGCTGAACAATGTCGAGACAGCGCAGGTCTTCGCCAAGAGCGAGGTCAAGGTGTGGGAGTGCCGCAACTGCGGTCACATCGTCGTTGGGGAGAAAGCCCCGGAAGTCTGCCCCGCCTGCAACCATCCCCAGAGCTACTTTGAAATTCACGCGGAAAATTATTAAAGAAAAGAGGAGAAACGTCTTGGAGCAGAAGTTTTATATTTGCAAACATTGCGGCAATATCATTGCCAAGGTCAAGGGACACGGGCGTTCCCGTCATCTGCTGCGGCGAGCCGATGAGCGAGATCGTTCCCGGCACCACCGATGCCGCCGTGGAGAAGCATGTCCCCGTCTGGACGGTGGAAAACGATGTCGTCCATGTCAAGGTCGGCTCCGTGGAGCATCCCATGCTGCCCGAGCACTACATCGAGTGGGTCTCTCTCCACACCAAGCAGGGCAACCAGCGCAAGGAACTGCATCCCGGCGAGAAGCCGGAGGTCTGCTTTGCGCTCTGCGAGGGCGATGAAGTCGAAGCGGTCTACGCCTACTGCAACCTCCATAGTCTGTGGAAAGCGTGATTCACCTTCCTAAAATCCGGTGCTTTTTTGAGCACCGGATTTTTTTTATCAATGTGACCTCGTCACAGAAAAAGACTTTTGCCCTGCGGTATGATAAATCCACAATCAAGCAACAGGAAAGAGGTGGCGAACATGAAAATCAAGCTCAATCCCGATCCGGAGATTGTCAATACCATCAGAGAAGGACTCAAGCGCACCGGAGGATACTGTCCCTGCCGCAGGGAGCGCACAGAGGCAACCAAGTGTATGTGTCAGGAGTTTAAGAATCAAATTGCAGATCCCGGCTTCGAGGGATTTTGCCACTGTATGCTCTATTACAAATCCTTGAAGAATTAAGGGAGGAATGCTATGCTGCTGGGTCTGATCGTTAAAAAGCCCCGCACATGGTGTGCCTTTTGCCCGATGGGAACCATGACACAGCAAGCTGAAAAACAAAGAATAATTAGAGATAACAGAAAGGAGTCTTTCTCATGGCTGAACTGAAAATTACTGCTGCAAAATTTTGAAAATGAGGTACTGCGTTCCGACAAACCCGTTTTGCTGGATTTCTACGCGCAGACTGGTGCGGGCCGTGTAAAATGCTCGCTCCCATACTGCATGAGCTTGCCGAAGAAAAAAGCGGCACACTCAAAGTGGGCAAGGTCAATGTGGATGAACAGATGGATCTGGCAATACGTTTTCAGGTGTCCAGCATCCCGATGCTGGTCGTATTCAAGGATGGGAAACCTGTCGCCAAGTCGGTGGGCTATCGGACTAAGTCGGAGATCGCCGCAATGGTGGAGGGCGCAAGATGAAAGTTGTGATCGTAGGCGGTGTGGCGGGCGGTGCTTCTGCCGCCGCCCGCATCCGCCGTCTGGATGAACACGCGCAGATCATCATGATCGAGCGCAGCGGCTATGTGTCCTATGCCAACTGTGGCCTGCCGTATTATGTGGGCGGTGTGATCAAGGAGCAAGCAGAACTGACGCTGCAAACTCCGGAGAGCTTTTGGGACCGCTTTCGCATTGATGTGCGAGTACGGCAGGAAGTAACTGCGATCAATCCCACAGAGAAAACCGTCACCGTCCGTGCACTGGACAGCGGGAAGAGCTATACGGAAACCTATGACAAGCTGCTTCTTGCCCCCGGCGCAAAGCCGACGGTTCCTGCGCTTTCCGGCGTCAACAGTGAGCGTGTTTTCACGCTGCGCACCGTGGAGGACACCCTCCGCATTAGGCACTTTGTAGAGGATCAGAAGCCGAAAACCGCTGTTTTGGCTGGCGGCGGCTTTATCGGTCTGGAAATGGCGGAAAACCTTGCAGAAATGGGTGTTTCCGTCACCATCGTCCAGCGACCCAAGCAGCTATTAGCACCACTGGATGCGGATATGGCGAGCTTTGTCCATGCGGAAATGCGCAGACACGGCGTGACTCTGCGGTTGGGTGAAACCGTCACCGGATTCCAACAGGACGGAGATTCCGTGCTGACTCTGTTGGAGGGTAGTGAACCGCTGCATTCGGATATGGTGCTGCTGGCCATCGGTGTTACCCCGGATACGCATCTGGCAAAAGATGCCGGACTCAGGCTTGGTATTCGTGGCAGCATAGCTGTCAACGAGCGGATGGAAACCTCCGTGCCGGACATCTACGCTGTGGGCGATGCCGTAGAGGTCACCCATTTCGTGACCGGGCAGAAAACATTGATCTCGCTGGCAGGGCCTGCCAACAAGCAGGGACGCATTGCCGCTGACAATATCTGCGGCGGAAACAGCCGCTTTCACGGCTCTCAGGGTTCGTCTGTTCTGAAGTTGTTTAGCTTGACCGCGGCCTCTACGGGGATCAATGAAAAGGCAGCGCAGGCAGCAGGGATCGCTTACGACAAAGTCGTACTTTTCCCAGCATCCCACGCTACCTATTATCCCGGCGCACAGTCTATGACAATGAAGGTACTATATGAAAAAGAAAGCCTGCGGCTGCTGGGTGCACAGATCGTTGGCGGCGACGGTGTGGACAAGCGCATTGATGTACTGGCAACGGCCATTCGCGCAAAAATGACCGCTTTGGAACTGACGGAGCTTGATCTTTTTCTATGCGCCGCCCTATTCCTCTGCCAAAGACCCGCTCAATATGGCCGGTTTTATGATCGAGGATTTGGAGAGCGAGAAAGTGCGCAGCAGTTCCATTGGAATGAGGTTGAGGACTTGCCTTGCGATGGCAGTGCGACGCTGCTGGACGTCCGTACGGAAGGCGAATATCGGCGTGGGCACTCTGAATGGATTCCGCAATATTCCGCTGGACGATCTGCGGGAGCATTTGGACGAGTTAGACCAGGGTAAGCCTGTCTATGTGAATTGCCAGACAGGGCTTCGCAGTTATCTGGCCTGCCGGCTTTTGACGCAGTATGGTTTTACCTGTGCCAATCTCTCCGGCGGATACAGCTTTTATCAGGTCGTAACACAAGAGCAGCAGACAGCGCGGAGCGCCTATCCCTGCGGAATGGAGAAGCTATGAGTGAAAATCTATTCGGTTTGACGGTTGCGGCAGATAAAGGCTTGGATGATCTGCAGTGCCAGCGCCTTTTAAGTGAAAATCGCAGGTATCAGGAAGTCATGCTGCAATACCGCTGCGCTCTGAAAGCACTTGAAAGCCGGTTGGAAATTCTGAATGAGGATTTTTCATTGCAGCATGATCGCAATCCGATAGAAAGTATGAAAAGCCGCTTGAAGTCGCCGTCCAGCATTATGAATAAGATGCAGAAGCGCGGACTTCCTCTGGATTTTCCGACCATGCAGGCAAATATCATGGATATTGCCGGTGTGCGTGTGATCTGCTCTTTCGAGGAGGATGTGTTCTTTTTGGCAAAGTGCTTAAAAGATCAGTCCGACATTGAAATCATCACAGAGAAAGATTATATTTCACACCCTAAGCCAAATGGCTATCGTAGTCTGCACCTGACGATCCGGTTGCCGGTATTCTTTTGCGGAAAAAATCCATGTGCCGGTGGAGATACAACTCCGTACAATCGCTATGGACTTCTGGGCAAGCCTTGAGCATACCATCCGCTATAAGAAAAAACTTGCCGATAAATGCTGAAGTCGACACTGGGCTGAAAGAGTGCGCCGATTCCAGCAGAGAGTGGGATGGTAAAATGGAGCATCTACTGCA
>VOFK01003316.1_pt1 | contig 28210 bp, 41 predicted proteins | sample 5384121 | NCBI WGS metagenome assembly VOFK01 (sample SAMN12384730, study PRJNA508395) | human gut metagenome | isolation source: healthy gut J | host: Homo sapiens | reverse complement strand
GGGCAAAAAGGCCATTGAGCAGCAGGCCGTATCGAAGCAGATCGGTATCAGCGAGGAAGTCATTGCCAGCCTGTTTGAATATGTGGCCGACAAGAGCCTGAGCCCTGATGAAAACGGCAGCCTAAAAGCGAATGACTGAAGCCTACACCCGCATGACCCAGAGCAAGACCCGCGAACTTGTTGCGTGACCTGTGGGCCGATACGCCGGATGGCAAGGTGCAGCCGTTGCAGACGGCCTACGCCCGCGCAATGGATTTTGCGTTCCGGCAGGTTGCCACAGGTACACTGGACTTGAACACAGCCATCCGCCGCGCCGTGACGCCGCTGGCAAAGCGCGGCCTGCGCACCATTGAACAAAAGAGCGGGCGCAGCGTTGGCATTGAGTACGCCTGCAGGCGGTACATCATGGATCAACTCGGCCAGTTGGATGATGAAATCCAGCACGCCGACCATGACGCGCTGGGGTGCGACGGCTGGGAAATCAGTGCCCACGCCGCCTGCGCACCCGACCATGAGCCGATACAGGGGCGGCAGTACGGCGATGCAGAATTTGAAAAACTGAACAACAGCCTGCAGCGCCGCATCGGGCACTTGAACTGCGGGCACACGGCAAACCCCATCATTTTAGGCGTGAACGCGCGCAGTACACCGAAGCCCAGCTTCAAAAAATTCAAGGATGACAACGAGCGCGGCGTTGTGTACAATGGCTACCGGTACACCTTGTACGAAGGCCGGGCAGGAGCAGAGCCGCATCGAAAACGGCATCCGGCTCATCAAGCGCCAGATTCTGGCCGACGAAGAAACCGAAAACCCCGATCTGCAGAAGCATCAAATCAAGCTGCGGGTCGTGCAGGCCGAGTATGCGAGATTCTGCAAGGCCGTGGGTCTGCCCACCCGCAGCGAACGCCTGCAGGTGGCCGGGTTTGGCCGCAGCCAGTCCAACCGGGCTGTGTGGGCCTACAAAAAGGCTGCGCCGGAGCAACTTCGGGACGTAGAAATCGCGGGGCACAAACTGTACAGCGTCACGGATGAACGCATCCGGGCTGTGCCGAAGCCGTTCTTTCAAGGCGTTTCCAACAAGGTCAACGGTCTGGCGCAGGAATACGCCAGAGGCGTGCTGAAAAAAGGTGCAGGGGCTGGAACTCGGCACGGAGGCCGTCGTGAATTTTACCAAAGACGGTAAATGCACAGGCTACTATGTGGGCGGGCAGAACAGTATGAAGGTCAAGCCCCCGGAGATGCAAGTGCCCTATTACTCTTTACATAATCACCCCAGCAATGGTATACTTAGCCCAGAGGATATACAGCAGCTTATCAAGCGCCCTCAGATGCAGGGCATCGGCGCTGTCGGTAATGCCGGAGCGCTGTTCACCTGCGAAGGTGTTCGGCTATTCCCAAAAAGAATGCCGAGGGCTGGTTTAAGACCTTAAAAAGAAATATCCTCTCTATAAAGGTGAATTCGGCAAAATCGAAGACGCGCTTGCGCAGCGTATTGCATTGCTTTGAAGAACTGCGAAGGGATGGTGCTAAGTATGGGCTCGTATTTTCAAGATAACCCTCCGACTCCAGAAGAAATCGCAAAGTGGCGAGCAGACCTTACGCGAGGCTGGCCTTATACTGAGGATGATCCTGAGCCGGATTTTTTCGACTGGACACCTGACCCAGACCGCAGCGCCACTACGGATTCCATCTATCTGCTTAAAGCAACAGGCAACTGGACGGCGGAAGATGAGCGCATCGCCTTTGACCCCAGCAAGCCCCCCACCGCGCCCGCTGGCCGAACTGGAAGCGGAGCACGACGCTTTCCTCAAGGAACTGTTCAAAAAAGCAAAGCCCCTTTAAACACTGTATAAGCGCCATTTGCACCGCTTTTAAAGCGGTGCTTTTTTTCGTGCCCAAAATTATGCAAGAGGTGCTTTATGTTCTGTATTACCTATGACACAACCTGTTATGCCGACCCGCAGCGTGCGTTTGATTCCTTTATGCGGCAGCTTCGGGAGCTTTTCAGCCCCGTGCTCCGTGTCAGGAAAAACAAGCGGATCGTCTCACACCCGCAGCCGCACAGGGTTTGGCAAGTACCACGCGCCGCATCTGCGGCCCGATCCGCACCCGCATCTGCCGAGGGATCGGCTGCAGGGATATCACTCTGAGCCCGAAATCCCACCCGAAGGAAGCTGCTCCCGCGCCGATGAAGCGCAGGACGATAGCGACACAGACAACACAGACGAAGGAGATCACCTATGCTTGACTGGCTGAAACCCATCCTCGGTGATGGGTACAATGAAAATCGACAACAAGATCGCCGCCGAGATCAACAAGGGCTTTGTCGCCAAGGCCGACTACGACGCGGCCAAGGACGCCCAGCGTACAGCGGCAGAGGCTTTGGCCGACGCCAACAAGGCGCTGGCCGAGTACAAGGACACCGACATCGACGGCCTGCGCAAAGCGCCGAGGAATGGCAGGCCAAGGCGGAGCAGGCCGAAAAAAAAGGATGCGGACGCCCGCGTTGCGGCGGTACAGTTTGATGCAAAGCTGGATTCCGCTATTGCTGCCGCGCATGGGCGCAGCGGCAAGGCCATCCGTGCCCTGCTCGATCTGGACGCCCTGCGCGGCAGCGAAGACCCCGACAAGGACATTCCCGCCGCGCTGGCCGCGCTGCAGAAGGACAGCGGCTATATGTTCGACACCGAGGAAACTCCGCCGCCCTATGCTGCAGGCACGGGCCGCACCGCCATGACCACCGACAATTCTGACAGTGCCCTGCGCAAAGCAATGGGCCTGCCGATGGAATAAGATAAGGAGCAAAACCTATGAGCAACACTATCGAACTCGCAAAATCTTTTGTCCCCAAGCTGGATGAGTGCTACCGACTGGCCTCGCTTACGAGCGTGCTGGACGGTGCGCCCGAACTCGCCAAGCAGGGCGCGAACGCCAACGAACTCATCATCCCCATGATGAGCATGGACGGTCTGGCCGACTACAGCCGCAACGGCGGTTATGTGCAGGGCGGCGTCACCATGACGAATGAGACGGTCAAGTGCAACTTTGACCGTGGCCGCCGCTTTGACGTGGACGTCATGGACGATCTGGAAACCGCTGGCCTTGCCTTTGGCCGTCTGTCCGCTCAGTTCATCCGTGACAAGGTCGTGCCCGAACTGGACGCCTTCCGCTTTGCGTCCTACTGCGGCATCAGCGGCGTCACGAAGAAGGAAGAGACGCTTGCCGATGGCGCAGCCACCGTCGCAGCGCTGAGTGCTGCTGTGACGGCGATGGACGATGAGGAAGTCACCGCCACCGGGCGCTACCTGTTCATCACGCCGACGCTGCTGCAGGGCATCAACGATATGGACACCACGAAGAGCAAGAAGGTTCTGGAAGGCTTCGAGCGGGTCATCAAGGTTCCCCAGCGCCGCTTCTACACGGCCATCAAGCAGCTTTCCGGCAAGACCGGGGAGGAAGCCGGCGGTTACACGAAGGCAGCCGGCGCGGCCAACATCAACTTCGCCATCGTCCAGAAGGATGCGCTCATCCAGTACACGAAGCACGCCGCCCCGAAGATCATCGCCCCGGAGAACAACCCGGACGCGGATGCCTATGTCTTCGGCTATCGCATGGTGGGCATCGCCAAGGCATACAAGAATATGCTGTCTGGCATGTACTTCAGCCACGACCAGGCGTAAGGAGGATTTACTATGGCTATTATCGGATACATCCCGCCCGCCGCCGAGCTGACCCCGCGGTCAACGCGCAGCCTGTGCCGGACAATGCTCCGCCTGCCGAGGCGGCGGTGGAACTGCCGTTCCCCGAAGTGACGGACACGGCGGCAGAAGAAAAAAGCCTGCCAAGCGCACGAAGAGGGCAGCGGCCAAGGGTAAAACCATGACGAGTTACGAGTTTTACGTCTGTAAATATGGCGGCAAGGCTATCCAGCCGGACGAGTGGCGGACCGCTTATGCTGACGCTGACGCGCTGATCCAGAGATATGAGCGGCTGTACCGCGTGGGATATCCCCACCGACAGCGCCCGCGACACAGCTGTATGTGCCATTGCTGACGCACAGCGCAGGTTTGCCGATGTGCAGAGCGGCGCTGTGGCTGCTCCGGCCAGCGTTACGATTGGCAGCGTAAGCGAAAGCTACACCGCCAACACGGCAGCAGCCATTGATGCGACACCCAAGGCACAGGCGGCAGAATACTATCGCATTCTGTGCTTGTATGCTGATGTGTACAGGGGGTGCAGCTGATGCGGTATGAGGGAGCGCTTCGTTCGCCGATCTATGACCTGTGCCGCCAGACCGTTACCGTGTACCATGCGTGTTATAATCCCTTCCGGGTGACGCGCTGCGTAATTCATGGCGCGTACTTTGAGCGTAAAACCGTGCAGACCGTTGATAAAAGCGGGGGCAAATCCTGTGACGAATTTTTGCTGGTGATTCCCAACAAAAATGCGCGGCGGGTTGCCCCCGCCCTTTTTAACGGCATCCCCGGCGTGTATGTGCTGGAATGCGGGGATCGCATTGTGGAGGGCGTTGGGGAAGAAATCACCACCCGCGAACAGTGGGGCAGCTTCGTCCCGGCCAACCGCCCCGGTGTTGTTACGGCAGACTGGGTGCGGGGACATGGGCTGCCGCAATGTTCTGTACCATGTGGAGGCAGGCGGTAAGCAATGAGGGTCACGCTGGATTTTCCCGCCGCAGAAGAGATTTTGCAGGAAGTGGGACTGGATGAACAGGGCGATGCGCAAATGTTCCACACTAAGAATGTGCTGCGGCGCGTCCAGAAGTATATGCCCTACCGTACAGGCGCGACCATCAAGCTGACCGTCGCCCAGACCGACCCCCGCGTGCCGGAGATCGTCACCGAAGAGCCGCAGGCGGTTTATCTGTATAACGGCGTGAGCCGCAGCGGGAAACCGCTGAACTATACAAAAACAAAAGAATCCCTTGCCGGAGGGCATTGGGATCGTGCGCTTGTGGCTGCCGAGGGTGATGCGCTGGCTGCCGATCTGGAACGCTATATTGGAAAGAGGTCTGGCGAATGAGTGAACTTGAGCAGGTCATCACATGGCTGCGCACCTATGAGGGGCATGACATCTTAAAAGATTGGCATGTCGACTACACCGACCAAGTGCCCAGCTGCGGCGCAGTCTTCCCGCAGGGGCTGCAGGAAATTGAACGCAGCACCTATATCACGGGCGCAGTCTGCGTCACAAATCAGAGCAACTTCGGTCTGTACTTTACTTTTTGCCAAAAGTGCAGGCGATGATGAGGGCGCGAAGATCAACGCAGATTGGGTCAACGGCTTCCAGCATTGGGTGCAGGAGCAGAGTGCCCACGGCCTTGCTCCGAACTTTGGCGACGCCGAAGAGCCTGTCATCGCCCGCGCCCAGAACGGCGTACTGTACGAAGCGGAGGCCGAAGGCACGGCGACTTATAGGTTGTGCTGAGCCTGCGCTACACAAAAACCTATGAATCGGAGGATTTTGCATGAAAATCGAACGCAAATACATGGCGCATTATCTGAATGCAACCTTTGCCGCAGATGATGGCACGGCCAGCTATGTGCGGCTGGGCAAAGATTTGGAGGAATACTCCCGGAGTTGTCCGCCAACGTCGAAAAAACCAACATTCTCGGCAACGAGACTGTCAGCATCGACAGCTACCAGAAGCAGGGCGAGGTCAGCCCCTACTACGCCGAGAAAGGCGACCCGCTGTTTGAGAAGCTGCAGAGCATTATCGACAACGATCTGGTTCTGGATGATCTGAAAACCGACATCGTGGAAGTCAAGCTGTGGGACGCCCAGAGCAGCGGCGCGTTCCCTGCGGTGCGGGAAGAGTGCTACATCGAGGTCAGCAGCTACGGCGGTGACACCACAGGTTATCAGATTCCGTTCAACGTGCATTATACTGGCGTTAAAACCAAAGGCACGTTCAACCCCACCACCAAGGCATTCACCGCCGAGGCATGAAAGGAGCAGCCATCATGGAACTGGTTATTGATCGCGGCGTCAAAAGCTATGACGTGAAAGACGCTGACGGCACACTGCTGGGCGTCATCAAAATCAACCCTGCCGACATCGGCATTTCCGGCGCTTCGTCTCGGCACGCAATGCCATCGCAGAACTGGCGGAGCAGGCCAAGCAGGACATGACACCCGAAAAGATTCTCGCAATGGATACGACCATCAAGGCTGAACTGGAACAAGGTGTTTGGCAGTGATGTGTCCTCGGTTTTCTTTGGCGGACTTTCGGCGCTGGCTCTTGCCGATGACGGTGCTTTTGTCTTTGAAAAGGTGCTGGAAGCTGTTGCCCCTCTGGTGGAGGAAGCGCACAAGGCCGGAATCGCTGCCGCCGAAGCGCGACTCAAAAAGCACCGCCGTCTATGCCGACTTCAGCAAAGGGGCTTGCCCCGGTCAGCAGGCATGAGTGCATGGGAATTACCCACCACCGTCGAGGTGGCCGGGCGCAGCTTTGCGATCCGCTCGGATTTTCGCGCCGTACTGATGCACTGGCTGCGCTGACTGACCCCGACCTGACACAGCAGGAGCAGTACGTTGCCTGCCTGCAAATTCTATATCCCCGCTGGAAAAGAGCTGCCGACGCAAACGCTGCGCTTCGGGCGGCTTTTTACTTTTATCAACGAGGGAAAAGAAGACGAGAAGCAGGGCTTCCGCCCCCGGCTGGTGGACTGGGAGCAGGGATGCTGCTCGGATCGCACCCGCTGTGGACAAAGTGCTGGGGTATAGCTGCCGCCGATGCGGGTATTTGCACTGGTGGGAATTTCTCGGTGCATTTCATGGCATCGGCGATGGCCTGTTTGCGCAGGTGGTGAACATCCGAAACAAGCGAGCACGCGGTAAAATGCTGGACAAATCCGAGCAGGAATTTGCCCGCGAGAACGCTGCCGTTATTAAAATCCATGCGGCAGAAAGTGCCGAGGATAAGGCCGAAAAAGGAAAGGCTGTTGGATCTTCTGGGGAGGTGAAGCTATGGCATCGTCGTTATCAATACGCGCTTTAATAACCGAAAGGCCGAGGCAGACTTAAAAGAGTTGCAGGCCAAGGCCAAAAGAAACCGCGAGAAAACAATGCGGTGGAAAAGGGCCTCGGCTCGGCTACGACCAAACGGAATAAGCTGCGGGACGATTTGGAAGCCGCCCGCCAGAAAAGCTGCCGAAACGGCTGCCGCTCTCGACACGAAGTAAACGCTCGACTGGATGCCGGACGCAAATCGAAGTTCGGCGTCACATCCAAAGGCGACGAAACGCTGAGCGACAAGCTGGCCGCAAAGTTGCAGCAGCAGGATACCGCTGTGCAGGCTGCCGCCGATGCCTACACGCACAGGATGCCGCCGTGCAGGCAGCTGCAGCACGCCGAACTGACTGCCCAGCTTGCACAGGAGAAGGATGAGGCGACCCGGCAGGCCGAGGCTGTTGCCAACGCCGCGCAGGCTGCACAAGCGGCGCAGGTGGATGTATCCAATGTGCAGCGTGCAGCGAATGCGATGGACGCCTTCGTCTCAAAGCTGTTCAACGCGGCATCAGTGAGTAAGATTCTGAAAAGGTCACTGTCCGCGATAGGCTCTATCGGCGGCAAGGCTTTTGATTTTGTGAAAAAGCAAAGCCCAGAGTGTGCAGGAACGGCTGGCACGGGCTGCGCAGAGCACGGAACACTTCCGCAAGCGGCTGGCAGGGGCTGGTGTCCGGCGCGTTGGTGTTCAATGTGCTTTCCTCCGGGCTCCGGACGCTGACGAACTGGATGGGGACGGCGCTGCTGTCTTCGTCCAGCCTGCGGACGGCGCTCGGCAACTTGCAGCAGGGCGCAGCGGCCACGGCAGCCGCGCCCATCATTCAGATACTTACCCCCGCGCTGACTGCGCTGGCAAATGCGGCGGCGATGGTGTTCAGTTACATTGCGCGGCTGGGTGGCGTTTTTACCGGGCGCACAATCTCCGCCAGCGCCGGAGCAGCCAAGGCTATGAACGGCGTCGGATCGGCGGCGGGCAGCGCAGCGAAGAAGGTCAAGGACGCTAATGGTGAACTGGCCGCCTTTGACGAACTGAACGTGCTGAACAAGCAGTCCGACGATAGCAGCGGCGGGGGCGGTGGTGGAGCAGACAGCATTACCCCGGACTTCGACTTTTCTGCGGAGAATCCATTCCTTGACAGCATTATTGATGCCATAGAGAAGGGCGACTGGTACAAGGTCGGGGCAGCTGATCGGCGAGAAGCTGCGTGACAGTCTGAACGCCATCCCATGGCCGGATATACAGGATAAGGCTGTGCAGTGGGCAACAAACATTGCCGACTGCATCAATGGTTTTATCGAAGTACCGGGCCTGTGGACTGCCATCGGACATACCATTGCACAAGGGCTGAACACAGCGCTGCTCTTTGCGGACACGCTGATGCAGCGCATCCACTGGGACAGTCTGGGCGCGAGGCATTGCAGAGGACTGACAACTGCCGTAACTGAACTGCGCTGGGACACGCTGGGGCGTGTGCTGACGGATGGGATGCGTGCGGCCATTCTGACGCTGTACAACTTTGTGCTGCATTACAGCGGCTGGACGGATTTAGGCAATGGCATTGCAACATGCATCAATTCTGCCATCTCCAATATTCCGTGGCTGGAAGCTGGACTGGGTGCGGGCGGCTTTGCCATCGGCCTGCTGAACGCGCTGATCGCGGCGGCGGTGCAGGGCACAAACTGGAATGACCTCGGACACAATATCGTGACGATGATTGCCGCGATTGACTGGCCGGGGCTGTTCTCTGCGTTGAGCACGCTGGCATTGGATGTGCTGCAGGCCATCAACACGATTCTCGGTCAAAGTTGACTGGGACGCTGTCGGCAGCAAAATCATGGAGTGCTTGCAGGCGGTAGACTGGGTCGGTATTCTGGCGCAGGTTGCCGAACTCATTTCCAACTGCTGGCCGCTTCTTATGGCGGCGCTGGCCGTGAGCCTGCTGCCTGTGATTGGCGCGTTTATTCTTGACACGGTGCTTCCTGCTATTTTGAGCGGCCTCGGCTCGCTGATCGTCACGGTCATCTCGGCCATCGGTGCATGGCCTGTTCTGCTGCTGGCGGTGCTGGCCTCATCGCGGCGGTCATCATCAGTATCTTGTGACCCACTGGGACGAAATCAAACAGAACTTTTTCACAGACACTTGCCGATCTGGCACAGGCGCTGAACACTGCCGGAGAGAATCTGCAGCACATCTGGGATACTCTGTGGCTGACGATAAAGCTGCTCGGCCTGCAAATCTGGGGAGAGCATCACCACAGGCTGGAGCAATTTCTGGAAAGGAATTGACCTCTCGCCTTGCCCACGCATGAGCGCGGCGCTGCAAGCAGCGTGGTCGGCCTGCTTAGCTGATTATCAAGCTGGCGGCCATGCAGATTTGGGGGACGTCACCACCGCATGGAGCAATTTCTGGAAGGGTCTTTCCCTACTGCTGTCGATGGCAGGGGCGGCGCTGAACGCTGTCTGGACTGCCACATGGTCGGCGCTGGCTGATACGGTATCATCTCTATCTGGGACGGCATTACCTCTGTGGTGCGCGGCGCGGTCAACGGCATCATCCGCATTATAAACGGCATGATTTCGGCGATTGTTGGCGGCATGAACGCTGTCATCGGTCTGCTGAACGGCTTCAGCTTTGATGTGCCCGAATTTGCACAGGATGCACTGGGCACGGCTAAGATTGGCTTCAACATCGACCCCATCACCGCGCCGCAAATTCCCCTATCTGGCGCAAGGGGGCGCAGTCATTCCGGCAAACCATGAATTTCTTGCGGTGCTGGGCGACCGAGACCAACGGCACGAACGTGGAAGCACCTCTTGAAACGATCCAGCAGGCGCTGGCCGAGGTGTTGGCCGAGTGGGGCGGGCAGGACATTACGATCCCGCTTTGCCGCCAGCGGCGGTCTGGAGCAGCTTGTGCGCCTGCTGATGCCCTACATCGACAAAAAGAAAAAGCCCGCCGTGGTGCGCGGCTTGTGGTGGGAGAAACGATGATCGTAATTGACGGCGAACAATTCAAAATCGACGTGCTAAGCGTAAAAGCGCAGCGCGGGATTTTTCTGGATAAATACGCGGGCGCCTCGCCAACACACCTCAGACGCGAGAGGTTGATTGGCGTATACTTCAACTACAAGCTGCAATTTGGGCCGGGGTTGGATCGCAAAGGGCCACGCCCGACTGTGGAGGACAAAGCTGACAGAACCAATGAGTTCCGCGGTTACAGTGCCAGATGAAGGCGGCGACTATGCCTTTACTTTTCCAATGTCGGCGACGAATTGCTGCGGAAAAAAGGCTGAAAAAACTACTGGAAGAATCTGACCGCGAATTTTATTGCCCAGAAGCCTGCAAGGACATAAAGCGAGGCGAACGACCATAAACACAAGCATCCCAGTGTGGAGCCTGGCCGATGTCACTGTGCGGAGCGACAGCGCCCCCGTCACGGAGGATGCAAAGCGTGATTTTTGGTACTTAAGCAAGATTTACTGTTGGAATCCGCAGCCGAATCAGGAACAAGTGCCGCACGCCGGAAACGCGGCACGGCTCATGGACGGCAACTTCTGTTTTCCAGAAACGCCTCGGCTGTTTCTGGGGCTTTGGAACGCGGAACAGTCGAACGGTGCAGTACTTTGCCAATCCGCCGTGCTGAATATCCCGCTTCGACAAGAATCACAGTAACAGCGGTCTGACACTGCATTTCTACTCCCGACAGATGACTGGGCGAGCAAGGTCAAAAATTCAGTGGTACGATGCCAACGATGGCCTTTTGGCCGTAACCATGATTCACTCCGGACGCCGTGGACTACTACTGCGCCCAAGGTGGAGAACTATCGCCGCATCAACTGATGTTTTTGGAGACGAGCAAGCCGGGGCGGTATTTGAAGCTGGCCGGGATTGACTATGGTGTGTATCTGCACTTCTCCGGAGAGGGAGATCATCAAGGCTCATGTGTTGGAGGAATGTGACCCGCTGAGCGCAAAGAGGTCAGCATAAACACCACTAGACCTAACGCTCTTCAATCAAAGAGGGCCGCTTCTCCATCTTAAACCCGGGAGGCTATTTTTAGTAATGCTGCAGCACCGCCAGAAAGCTGACTGTGTGGGAGGATGTGCGCCGAAGCGCCCACGATACGAAACTTTGAAAAGCTACTGCATGGGCACGTTCTATCTGGACGACTGGTCGAACGAGGATGACACACTGGCCGATTTTGACAATCGACACCATCGGCCTGCTTGATGGCTCTCCATTTGACGGCGGGGTGTATGACACCCATGTGGCGTCGCTGGCGGCGAAATCTAAGCGGCTATCGCACACTGGACCAGCGTTCTGGGCGAAGAACGGATACAGGTTATCCCTGCCAGGCGCGAAAGCGCTGCAGCAGCTGCCTTTGCCATTGGCGCGGTGGTGGACTGCAGCCGAGGCGAAATCATCCAATCCATTGCCCGCTCCGCAGCGTTGCCAGTGGTCTGATTGGGACAGATCGCCGCCTGGGACGGCAGGACGGCAACACTCCTTGCGCTTGTAACTGCGGTGTCGGTGACAGCGCACCGTTATATCCCCGGTGAGGCGTCGGAGGAACTTTGTACAAAGACACGCAGACGGGCACTTACAGGTAGCTGACATTTGATGCTCCGGCAGTGGCCGATGATCTGGCCGTCAGGGGCGAGCTGAGAGCGAACGAGACGTGAACCACTGCACATGACCGTGAGCAAGGCTGCCGAAGTCTGCAAATGACCGGGCGCAAGGAAGTACAGTGACAACGCGCTACCGTCCCTGCGGCGAGAAGCCTCAAATCTGCCGTCAAACGCGCAGGGCAATGAAGCGTTCAAAAGCCGGACGCGACCCTTGTGCCCGGACAGGGCTGCCGCAGTAACCGCCCGCGTGCTGGACTACTACGCCCAGCGCTGGGCGAGCAGACCTTTCCGCATGGTCGCCGGGGATGAGAAGCTGGCTGACCGTCTGATCGTGGAGAGTTTCGGCGGTGAAATGGTGCGCGGTAAGTTGTTTTGGCTGAAGTTGAATTTGATTTAACTGGCGGCTTTCTGGCCGACGCGCGAAGATTGTGCAGTCGTGTTGTCCAACAATGCCGCAGCTCTTATGTGGGAAGGAAAATCCACGCAGGCTGGAAAGTGAGAGTTTCATCTAATGTGGCAGACGCCTGCTTATGACCGAACTGCCGCCGATGTGGCAGCAGGAGCGGGAAAAGTGTTATATCACGGCAGAACTGCTAAATCGCATCGAGGGCAACACGCCCACATGGCGCAGCTTCTGGGCGTAGAGATCGACACCGCACATGGACGTCGCTGGGGCTGCTGACCCGCGCTCAGATGCAGCGTATTTTTTGGACAACCTCGCCACTGTGCGGGCTGCATACTACACGCTGCCCGGTACACCGAACATTCCCACAGCGCCGAGCACGCTGTACAGCGCCATCAATGACATGGAGCAGGTGCTGTGGAGTCTGCACGAACTGTGGCAGCGCAACAGCGTAAAAGCGGTACGCCGGAGAAATTTGCGCCGGACAAGAGATTGAGTGATTTAATGTTTGAGAAGAAAGTGTGGAATGACCGCCAGAGCGAGCATCCTGCCCGCCGCAGGTTGACTCACGGAAAACGACAATGAGTATGAAGTCTCCCCGCGCAGAAGGTCTTGTCATGGAAGAGGGCTTTGCCTTTGATGCCACCACGATGAACGATCTGGAACGCCGTGTGGCGGCAGGATTCACCGAGCTAGATCCCACAGGCGCAGGCGGCGGTGATGTGACCGTGCAGCCATACACCTGCGAGAAAAAAAGAACGGTGTATGCGCTGGTCGGCAACGGCGCAGTAGGCCGTTGCAAGATTCCCGCGTCTTGGGCGGCAGGCGACAGCTTCACGGTCAATGGCGCAGTGGTTCCGGCCTATTGTGGCGCAGACGCAGTGGACGGAGACACCATCGTCAAGGGGCAGATGGGTGCTGTTTTTCTACGATGGAACGCAGCTAAATTTTAACGGCGGCGGTGGCCTCAGCACCACGAAGCTGGCACTCGCCACCGCCACCGAGGACAATGTGCTGGCAGGGAATAAGTTCTACGCGGGCGGCAAGACCATCAAAGAGGGCACGCTCACGCTGACAGGCAATGTCACCGCAGACAAGATGCTGGAGGGGAGCAGCGGCTACGCCAATGACGCACACAGCATTGTGGCGGGCAACATCCCGGACAAAACCGGTCAAACTTATACGCTCTCCCCCGGAGGCAAAGTGCAACTGCCCCGTGGGTTTTACAACGGAAACGAAATCAGCGCAAAAGGCATAAAGACAACAGAGGTATGGCAAAGCTGCCATAGAGGGCAAAACCTCTTCAATTTCAGTGGCGGTACACTGGTTGGCGTTCAATATGCCGGGAGTCAGTATGCCTCTGACAACATTTTACAGGGGCGCGGGCATAAACAGCGGGGAGCCAGTATTGGGCGCAATGCGCGTCCGATGCGAGCGTTCGCTTTGTTCTTGCTTATTATTGATAAGAGGTGAAACCATGGCAGAACCAATCGTAATCAACGCCGAGACGCGAGAAATTGGCAGTGCCTGAGAGCGAGCGCCCCTTCGGCGCGCCGGTGAGCATACCGGCCCGGAAGTTACTTCCGCATCAACGGCAGAATCGTGGACGGAAACGACCTCGCTGTGGGCTTGCATGGAAGGTCTGCACCGAAACTCGGCCAAGCAGCCGAACGAAAATTTATCGACAAAGCATCATCGCTGGCAGCGATGGTATCGAGCTTCTGACTGGCTGGTCGGCGCGCGGCGCCCTCATACAAAGGCAGCCTCAAGTTTGCGGTCTGCGCCAAGCAGGTCACCCAAGGAAAAGGGGCAAAAGCAATGAGTGGCACAGTCGCATCGGAACGGGCATCGGTCTACGACGGCATCGGAGTTTGCGCCGAGGATATCGGCGGGAGCCACCTCCGAGCCTACATTCAGCAGACCGCCGCCGAAGTCAGGGCGGGCGGTGCAGGACGCGGCGGGCCAGCGCTTAAAAAATAGAGACGCAGCCAGCGATGATGGCCGTAAAGTTCGCCGCCGACAACGCTACGGCCGCCAAGAAATCGGCAGACGATGCGCAGCTGCCGCCAAAACGGCTGGCGATGCGGCAACTAAGGTTATCACGAGGGCGTAGCCGAGAAATTGACGGAGATGCAAAACATCCAGCGACGTCTCGACAAAGCCTGGAAGCCGAAACGGCGGCAAAAAATGCGGACACCGCCAAAACTGCGGCGCAAAACGCGCGCAGAAGGCTGCCGAGAAGAAGAGTGCGGGTAAATGCAGCGCGAATCGGCAGTTGACCTCTGCAGGTTGCCGCCGCCCGCGATACGGCGCAGGAGTTGGCGGGCCGTGTGATCGTGGATGATGCACCGAGCGACACCAGCGCCAGTCCTGTCCAGAATAAGGTAATCTTTGCGGCACTTGCCAAACAGGAGCCGTGCAGCGCGTCACTTTCGTCATCAACGACACCGACGGCGGCTTGAGGCCGTCGCCGCCGACCAATTTAAACACCGTTTAAAGGGAGTTTTTATCATGGCAGAAACTGTTAATCTTCCCCCGCGACAGCACGCTGCGGAACCTCGTGGCCGTGCAGAAAGCCAGCATCATTGCCAGCGGAAACGCAGCGGCTATTGATCGCCTTTATGGCAGCCTTGCCTCGCGGCCAAAAGCGTTGAGGAAGTCAATACAATTTTCGTGACTGGTGGAACATTCGTTGAAGCGGAAGCGTGATGACGCGCAATGAACTGTGCGGGCGCTGGTTGTCTTCGGCACAAAGTTCTGACGACAACCGCGTTCATGGCACGAAAAGAAACCCTCTGTTTGTTACCAGCCAGAGCGCCATCGGCGAGGCAACCGGATGACAGCGTCGGCCTTGAGCCTGCACGCCCAGCACCGAGGGGCTGGTGGGCCAACCGTGACGATTCGCCAAACTGCCGCAGTTCTGGCGCTGGAAGTTGCCGCGAGAAAAAATGCGGACGGTACGCACACGATTATGCCGTCGAGTTCATCGATAGCTATGACGATGTGCGCCGAGCAAGCACTCCGTGCTGGTGCTGCAGAAGAACACCTAATGAAAGAAATGGATGAGGGCGTTATCGCTGGCTGCGCTGCCACCCCAGCACCGGGTGCATGAAATGTTGGCCGCAGGGTACGGATAAAACGGCACCGGTTTACGGCTGGCATTGTAAAACCCGGAAGTATGCTGCCGGATTTGATAGCGACGGCCTCATCGGCCGCGGCAGTGGCCGCCCGCCCATCAATCCATTCCTTCCAGCCACAGCGCATTACTGGGTCTGTGGCGCAAGCGCGGCGCACAGTATGCGGGCGCATCCGGGTGAGACTTCGCTCAAATGGCGAACTGCCATGATCCGGCTGAAATACGCCCGCAAGGGCAACAGCGGGTACGATTGAGGGCTGCACCGGGCACAATTATCAGCAGCACTGCGGGTTGCCGGAGAACCGGCGTGAAGCGTGTCCCGGACGGCAGCGCAGGCGGCCAACCTGTTCGAGTCGGGTCGAGCGTCATTATCGGCGATAAGGGTATAGGCACGAGCGCGGGATCGCGGGCGTTGCCAGCATGTATGTTTTCGGCGAAAACAAAACGCATTGCCAGTATCACGGATGTCACCATCGGCGGCACAGCCTTACAAGCGCGTCTCAACATCGAGACGGACAATCGCGCTTTGACACCGAAGCGGGCGTCACCTACATCTCCACGATGCCCTATTGGAGCGGGTTGGAACGATACTGCAGGGGTTGGCGATGGCAGCCGATACAGCCCGATAAGTGGTGGAACCGGGCCTTATCCAGCGCACGGAGTTCCAAAATGGTTTCGTATCTGATCCTCGCGGATGAGTTCATGCAGTGGGGCAAAGATGCTGACGGAAATTATACCCGGCCTGTATACCTGCCACGACCAGAGCAAGGTCACGACGGGGCTCTATCACAGCAGACTACACGAAGCTGGGAGGACTTGACGCTGACTTTTTGCCGCCAGTGAAAAGACGGCTGGCGGTATATCGAGGATACCGCTGCTTAAAGCAAGGATAAAGGCGTTCTGTGGCCTGCTAAAGTATCTACTACGGCAGGCAGTGGAACAGTGTTAAAACGAGCTTTATGTGGGGCTTGCAACCTCCGGCGTGCGGGCCTCGTGGCGTTACTGCTCCCTTCATAACGCTGGCAATGCCTCGCTCGCGGCGGCTGGTTCTGGCTACTGCGGGCGCTATTGGATGGCTCGGCTGGCGTGGCTGATTTGGCTGGGTGACGCAGGGGTGAATTGCCTCGGCTCGACGAGGCAAGAGGGGAGACATTAAACCAGCGTAGCCGGGTCGCACGATTTTTTTATTTTTTGTATTTCCTCTTTTGATTTTCTGGTTTTTCTTGTTATAATGCTTTTTGGGTTATGCGGTGTTTCCGTTAGCTTTTTCGTTCTGAGTTCCTCGCGCCCCTTTGTGTGGGTGGCGCGGCGTGTGGCCTCGTGGCGTTGCTGCAACCTTAATAACAATGGCAATGCCTCGCTCGCGGCGGCTAATTCTAACAATACAACGGGCAATAAGGGGAATTGCTCGGCTGGCGTGGCTGATTTGTCGATTACACCATACATTATATACTGCACTCCATAATCCGCCCATATCGGGAAAAATTGTTTGAAACCAGCGGGGGCTAGTAGCGAGAGCGGACGCCGCCGACGACAAAATCAAAGGAGGATTTGCACTGAGTACTGCAAGCCAGCAGAGGTGAACGTCGAAAACCTGATTTTATCAAAGGGAGCAGGTGCATCTGTGCTTCACTGGCAAGCGTCAAAGAGAAGATTCAAAAATTTATTAGTATCTACCGGGAAAATCACGCGGGCCGAACTGCGTGAAGAAACCGAAATTGTACTTGCAACAAGCTCAACGGCCACGAGCGGTCGCAGGCTCATGCCGACATTCTGGCGCGCAGCGTTTCGTTTGACCGTGCGCGTTCCAACTGGGAAAACGGAAGTTGCGCAACATCTGGTGAGGAAAGTCCGTGGCAGCAGATTTTTGAATATATTGCAAAGCGAGTCGACCCGCTCTTCCGCGCAAAGCTGCTGCCGATCCAGTATGGAAAGTCTGCCTGGAAAGGGGACAGGATTTGCGGGAAGCGGTGAACGAACGCATCCTCGCCGGATGCCCATAAGACCGACGCGATGCCGCAAAATGCGATGCTTAAAAAAAAGGTTATCCTTCCACGACAGTCGAATGTCGAATGCGAATCTTCTGCGCCGCGACATTTGAAAGAATAAGCCTTTGCGTGGCTTGTGGAGGCCGTCATGGCAACCACCGGACGGTGCGTTCGTTAATTTTGCGTATCTTGCCTTTGGCTGTTCAATTGCGAGTTAAGTGTGCTGCGGTACATCCTTCCATCGCAAGGTGCGGCGTGGGAAGTCGTTCTAAGATGATCCTTGCTGACGAGACATCACAAAAGGGCGCATATCCAACTTACAAAAAGTGATGAAGCAGACAACCAACAGATGGGCAAAGCGAGACGCGTTGGGGCCGACAATCAAGAGTGCGTGCGGGCGCCGGTCCACTTAGTGTCCTTGGATGCCAGCCGGAGCGCCAACAGAACAAGCGCCGCAAGGCTGGCAGCCATCAGCGCACGCCGGGTCTTGATATGATGGGCTATGTGGTACGCCGCAAACTCATCCGAGGCCGCAATCCTTTGCGCTCAAACTGCGGCGGGCAATCCTGATGCCCAGCGACGTTGGGGTATTTGCCGTGGTGGAGAGCACAGCGCGGCGAGTCAGTGGGGCGTGAAATCGCTATCAGCGACAGCCGTGGCTTTTGCCAGAAGTACAACGCGTCTATAATTGTCTGCGCCGCGAAACGTTCTGTATCGTGGCATAGTAACAGTTACTGTTAAAAGGAGCAAACGCAGTATGGAGCAGTATGTTAAAAAAGCCCGCTGCCGTGCAGGTGTTCGCACTCGAATGGCGCGACGGACATTATCCTGCGCAAGCGATATTGCGTCCGAGAAAATCACCGACGAAGAGGGGCAACAAGCAGACGGCGCTGGAACCGCGATGAGCGCCGCCAGATTCGCGTTGCGTTCACGCAGTCACCGAGGAAGAAGTCACGGCGGACTTCGATTCGTGGTGGGACTATCATCCGCCGCGCGAGGCTGAGCCTGTGACTGCCTCTGACCGTCTGGATGCCCTTGAGGCAGCCGTTTATGATTTGGCGGAGGTGGTATGGCGCCACAATGGCTAAATTTTACGCGACACAAATCCGCATGGGCCGCACGACGCTGGAACAAGTTCCTGCCGTCTGGCGGGAAAAAACGGCGGCTTTGCTGTAAATCATATCCGCGAGCACCCTGCAGGGTGCTCTTTTTTTTCTTTGCACAAAAATGAGGTACACTCTATGGGGAAAAAGCATTTTTGATGGCCGCGTGCAGATCAAGTACGGCGCTATGGCTGCTGCATGACACGCGGCGGCGGAAAGACATGGCACGGCGGCATGGACATCGTGGGCGTCGACAGCGACATTATCCTCATGCCGTACTATGAGAGATGCCCGACGGCACGCAGAAGCCCATCAAAGGCCGTGTGACGCGGGCGCGTATCGTGACCGACCATTCCGACAGAACATGGGAGTGGGGGGTATTATGTTTGTGTCCAGCTTGATGCCGACCAGACCCCCGATGCGGTCAATTTCATGTACTTCTGCCATTGCCCCGCTTGCTTGTCGATGTCGGTGATCGCGTCATCAGCGGCCAGCAGCTTGCCATCATGGGCGAGACAGGCAATGCAGAGGGCACGCACCCGCACTGTCATTTTGAAGTACGAGCCACGGCCAGCGGCAGGCTTGACCCACGGCCTGGCGTGCAGCCATCCCAACAACAAGGCAGGCATATCTATGGCGCTGTTCGGCAGCGGACAAGCCTGCCGAAATCCCTGCCAACAGCGAAAAAGCTGCCACTTTCTTTTTGCAGAACATCACTGTGCTGGGTCTGTCAGCAGTGGCGATGCCGCCGCAGTTTTGCGGTCTGCAAGGAACACGGCACGACGGCAGACAGCTACACTAATGCTGAGAAGACAGCAGATCACCACGCATCCGAATCGGGTGGTAGATCATGTTGCAGACGCTGTGCTGGCGGTTTGCAAAGGAACGTGCAAGCTGACTGGACGCGAAACTCTACACGAGTCACTGGCATAAAGGGAGGCCTTTTTATGAAGCAACTTTTGAAGCCCTCACTGCGCTGTTGAAGGTGAAACCATCGTCACGTTGGTTATTATCGTTGTGCTGGCCGTGCTGTCTCTCAACGGAAGCGTCGAGCCGGACAAGTTTCTCACCATCGCAACAACGGTCGTTGCGTTCTATTTTTGGAACGCAGAATGAAAAAAGTCGTAGTTTTTTCCCCATAAAATCACCTTTTCGCCCCGGAAAGGATGATTTGCATGAATAGTTTTATCGGATGGATTGGCGGCAAGCGTGCCCCACTGCGCAATGAGATTCTGCAGCGTATGCCTGCGGACATCGGACGCTATATTGAGGTGTTCGGCGGCGCAGGCTGGGTACTGTTTGCCGTGAGCCGAGCAAGCAGCAAAGTCATGGAAGTGTTCAATGACTATGACGCGGAACTTGTCAACATCTACCGCTGCATCAAGTACCACCCGGACGCCCTGCAGCATGAACTTGATATGCTCCCAGATGCGCGGGAAGTGTTCTTTGACTGTCGGGCACAGGAGCAGGTGCGCGGGTTGACTGACATACAGCGAGCGGCACGCAGTCTATACCTTATTAAGGCCAGCTTTGGAACAGACCGTCGAACATTCGCAACTGCGCCGAAAGGCGTCCGCGCAAATATTTCTTGCATCGTTTCCTGCGGTGCAGGAGAGGCCTGCCGGGTCATAATCGAAAACCTTGACTTTGAGCATTTGATTAAGACTTATGACCGGGAAAACGCCTTATTCTACTGCGATCCTCCGTAATGTTGAAACCGAAAAATACTACCGCGCACGGTTTCAAGAAAGCGACCATAAGCGGCTGGCCGATGCGCTGCACAACATCAAAAGGGCCGCTTCCTGCTGTCCTACAATGATTGCCCAGGTGCGGGAGTTGTATGCCGACTGCATTATTGAGCCTTTCCTTCGCGGCGTAATACGCTGTCTGCGCAAAGTGTGGACGGCTTTACAAAGAAGTCCTTTGTTCGCAACTATGAATTATAACGGAAAGCGTTATATCCTACCAAAAATGAAGACGCCCCACTAAGATTATTTTTAGAATGGTCGCAGGGGCGATAAGGTGATAAAAAATCATCTCTCCCGCTTGTTAGGTGAACGACGCTGGGACACAGGCGCGACTTGCACGAGAAACAGGCATCCGTCCGTCGACCATTTCGCCTACTATAACGAACTGGCGGAGCGCATCAGTTACGAGAGCACATGGATCGCATTTAAGCTCTCGACCGTGATGTAAAAGTGATCTTCTGAACGAGTGCCTTCTCGCTTTGGCAGCAAAACGGGCAAAGACCCAATCTTAGAACAGCACGGAAACCGAAAACTAAACAATAAGCGGAAAAAAAGGCGTTTTAGAGGTTTTAAACACTTCTAAAACGCCTTTTTGTTTCGCAATTGAGCGGAAATCCCGCTATTTTTTTCATTTTAAAATCAAAAAGTCTTTTCAATTTTGCAGCAACAGCCGGGGCTGCCGTAGTAGTCGATGCGCAAACGGCGGCATTTTGGCGGCGGCAAATGTGCCGGGTTCGACCTGAACGCCTGGCCGGCGCCGCATCACGCCGCGCTTCCGGCGCCGATAGCGCCGCACCGTCTGGTTTGTGGGTTCCTTGTACGCCCGATTCCGCCTTCGCCGGCGGTGGTCGCAGCGGTACCGACATTGGGCGGCATCGACCCGCTGCCACCGCCGTCAGGCTGCACCGGCCGTGCCATGGCCAGCGCTACCAGCCCGGCTGTCAGGTACGGCCACAGCGGCCCTGTCGATCTGCGTACCGCTTCTGGAATACAGCTGCAACATCTTTTTCTATGATGTGGGGCGGCGGCTCGGGGTGGACACTTTTTCCGCTATGGCCCAGCAGCTCGGTCTGGCCGCGCCCACCGGCGCGGAGACCGCGGAGGCGCAGGGCCGGCTGACATGGTCAGCCGATGAAAACTATCAGGCGGGCCTTACGCTGATGGCTGCCATCGGGCAGGGGAATACCGCCGTAACGCCCCTGCAGCTGGCCGCCTATGCCGCCGCGCTGGCAAACAATGGGCAGCGGCCCGCCCTGCACTATGCCGACCACGCGATAAACGCCGCCACCGGGGCGGTTGTCTGGCAGTATGCGCCGCACTTCACAGAGATTCCGGGCGGAGAGAGCGTCTTTGGCCCCATCCGCGACGGTATGGTGCGGATGGCCCGGACCACCCGCGTTCTGCGGGAGGCCCCTGTGGTATGCGCGGCCAAAACCGGCAGCCCACAGCTGGCCGACACCCTGCCCGGCGGCGGGCATTACGTCAACTCGGTGCTCATCGGGTATGCCCCCGCTGACGCCCCGCAGATTGCCGCCGCGGTTGTGCTGGAATATGGCGGCGGCGGTGCCAACGCCGCGCCCATCCTGCGGGCAGTGCTGGACGCGGTGTTCTGAAACAGAAACGTTTCCACGCCTTCAGATCCGCCGGGCCAAACTTTGTGCATTTTATCCATATCTGTGCATCAAAAAGTCTACGTTATCGTGATTTTCTTCAAAAAGAGAATGTCATATTTTGACAAAAAGCCAGTTGCAGTTCAGCCTGAAGTGTGTTAAAATATATCCGAGATAGCGTATCACAACTGCGGAAGGGGAGCCGACATGAACGCACAGTGTATCATGGTCTGCTCCGGCAAGGGCGGCACCGGCAAAAGTACGGTTTCGGTGCTGCTGGGCGCCTGTCTGGCGCGCCTGGGCCGCAAGGTTCTGCTGGTGGAGCTGGATTCCGGGCTGCGCAGTGTGGATATTATCGCAGGTGTCTATGGCCGCACCGTGTACGATATTGAGGATGTCCTCTGCGGCCGGTGCGAGGGTGCCAAGGCCGTTGTGCCCAGCCCGCTTTACCCGGGCCTTTCGGTCATCAGCGCCCCCCCTATGAGGGCGGTGCGGTGGAGGCAGCGCCTCTGGGGCGGTTGCTTGTCGCCATGCGCCCCTATTTTGATTATGTGATTCTGGACACCGCCGCCGGGATGGGCGCGCCGTTTACAGCGGCTGCCACCGTGGCGGACAAGGCCTTGCTGGTGCTGACGCCCGACCCGGTGGCCCTGCGGGACGGCAAGATTGTGGCGGACCGCCTGCTGGCAGGCAGCCGCCCGCAAAGCGCCGTGCGTCTGGTTATGAACCGCGTCCGGCGGGAGAGCTTTGGCAAAAACGCCGCCGTGGCGGATTTGGACGAGTGCATTGACACCGTGGGTGCACAACTGCTGGCGGTCATTCCCGAAAGCCGTGTGCTGCAGCTGGCCGGTGCCAACGGCACCGTACCGCCCGCCGGGGACCCCGCCGTAACGGCCGGGCAGGCGATGGCCAAGCGGCTGTGCGGGCAGCGTGTCCCGCTGACTTTTTGATTTGTAATTCTGCTGCGAAGGATGGTGGCATTTATAATGACGATTGCATTGATAGCCCATGACTCCAAAAAGGAGCTGATGGTGCAGTTTTGTATGGCCTACCGCCATATTCTGGAGCAGCACCGTCTGCTTGCAACCGACACGACCGGCCGTCTGGTGGAGGAAAACGCCGGGCTGAAGGTCACAAAATTCCTGCCCGGCGGCCACGGCGGCGCAGAGCAGATCGTGGCGCGCATCGCCTGTGAGGAAGTGGATATGCTGCTCTTCTTCCGCGACCCCATCAGTGCCAAACCCAGCGAACCGAACGAAATGAACCTGCTGCGCATCTGCGATGTGCACAACGTCCCGGTCGCCACCAACATTGCCACCGCCGAGGTCCTGATTCACGGCCTCGAGCACGGCGACCTCGATTGGCGCACCATCATCAACCCGCAGCATTGAAGTAACGATTTGATACAGGGCGTTCACCGAAGACCAAAAAAGACAAAGTTAGCATTCCACGTATACCCCGCCATCCGGCTCCGGCCTGCCTTTTCTTTTTGTTTTCAATCCCTTCATTCTGTCCCATGCGGGAAAACATGAGATAATGCGTTGATTTTGCTTTTGGTGTGGACTTGGAATTTTCTTTTGAGTTGGCTTTGAGATTAGGGCGGATTGCGAGCGGAACGGAGGGAGCGAGCGCCCAGTGCTGTCTTGATTTCATGCCTTCTGATTTTTCGTGTGCTCCGCGCATGGCATTGTCATAAAATCGGAAAATGGAACTTTAGCCTCTACTGCCTTTATTCCATCACAGCGATAAATCCATGAGGCAAAGCAAAATTCAAGATTTTCCAAAGCACACTAAAATTCCACTTTTTCCAAATTTCGCTCTTTTTCGGTTCGATTTTGGAAAATGTGGGTGGGATTGCCTCAAAGGACACAGGTGATTTTCCTTTTTCTTCAGGTGAACGGACGCCCCAAATTTACAACAAGGAGCGTCAAAAATGCGAAAACAGAGTTCAAAGAACGCTGTACCAAAATCATGCTCACCAAATGTAAGGGCCGTCTGCTGTCTGTATGACAAGGCGCGGCTTTGCCGCCGCGAAAATGCTGGATGCAGAACCGGCAATTTTTCAAATTGAATGTAATGGTACCACATCTCTGACGGTATTCACTGCTAATGACCTGAATCTGCCCTGCGAAACCTACACCACAGATTTTGTTCTGCACGCATGACGATGGGCACACGGCAGTCCGTGAGGCTGTCTTTCGGTCTTATTTAAAGCGTCCCACTCGGTTGCTGAAAAACTGGAACTGTCCCGCCGATACTGGCAGCAGCAAAGCATTCTCCGATTGTCATCATCATCGACAAGGAGTGAGCGACCAGCCATGAAAGTGAATCTTTTGACATCTCTTAAGTTGCTGAAAGCGGCGGAACACGTCCGCGTTTTGCTTTTTGCAGAGAAGAGTGGTGAGCTATGTTGTCAGCCGCCAACACTTTCGATGTCAAAAATTTCGTTGCATCGGATTTGCTTACAGAATTACAGCCCGTCCCTCGCCGAAACATATCACTTGTTTTGTTGCTGACGACGACATCACCAACCGCCGCGATGGGCGCAATCGCAAAGCTTCCGACCTGATTGCGCCACTGTTGGAGGATGCCTGTATTCTATGATAAATCCCATCGCAACGAGGTTGTCCGCCGATTGCTGCCGAGCATGGCATTGCCTGCCGCACGGTACCCAATACCTTGGCGCCATCGGTATACCAAAGTAAAAATGCATCTTTACCCGCAGAACGTCCCGCGCCAGAACAACATGAGTTACTTTCGCCGATGAAAAGGCCATCCGCTGGGCACCGAACAAGTATTACTACACCCCAGCGGCAGAGCTTGCAGACTGCCTACAAGATGATGCGTGACGGGCGAAATACACGACACGGCAATATTGAAGCCGGAATATCCCACGTTCTGGCAGTTCCGCTATTTCTTTTCAAGAACCGTGACCCCATCAGTGAGACCATCAGCAGACAGGGGCTTAAAGCCTACCAGCGCAATCACCGTCCGTTTACCGGGCTCGGTCTGCGATTACGCGCATACTATTGGTGTACATGACTGATGCCACCATTGCCGACATCTACATTGTCAGCCGCCTTTTCCCCGCAAACCCATTGGTCGACCTGTCATTTACACAATGGTCGATGCCTATAGCCGCCTGATTACTGGCGTATATGTCGGTCTGGAGGGCGGACAATATGCACTGCGCCTGCTGCTCCAGAACACTTTTACGGATAAGGTCAGTTTTTGCCATCAGCACGGGATAGACATTGACCCGCAGGACTGGCCGAGCCATCATCTGCCCACCAAAATTATGACAGACCGAGGCAGTGAATTCATCAGCGGCCCACTGGAAAACCTGTGCGAGAGTTACCATATTGAAATTGAAAATCTTCCCGCTTATCGGCCAGATTTAAAAGGTGTAGTTGAAAAACTGTTTGATTTGGTTCAGAGTGCCTACAAGCCGCTACTTAAAGGCAAGGGTGTCATCGAATCCGATACGCAGGAACGCGGTGCACCGGACTATCGCAGGCAAGGCACACTGGATTTGGAACAATTTACTGCCGTTGTTCTGCGCTGCGTCCTATTCTACAACGCGAAATCTGTACAGACAGGTTTTACCCGCACTCCCGCCATGATAGAATCCAACACGCCGCCACTGGCTGCAAGTATCTGGTCGTTCTGCGATACACAGGATGATTGCCCTGTGCATGAGGCCACAGACAAAAAAACTCTATACGCTGTTGCCCCCGTGCCGGGAAAATCACGCAGCGCGGTCTGGAAATTTTCGGCCTGCGTTTTCAAACTGCACTTTTAAAAAGCGTTTTGTCGCTGCCGGTCTCGGTGGACGGGAAACTGTACAGGTTGCCTATGCGCCGGAATGTATGGATACCGTGTGGTTGTATGAAAACGGCACTTACTCGGCTTTTGACTTGGTGCAAAAAATCCTATCTGGGCAAATCACTGGCGGAAATTGCAGACGCACAACAGCAGGAAAAAGTAGAACGTACCGACTGGAAAAAAAGCAGGAATTGCAGGCACAACTCGACCTCATGAGCGATATACAAGCCATTGCAGACCGCTCCGAACGTACAACGCCAGACCGCAGTAATATCAGCAAGCAGATACAGCGAAACCGCAGTACAGCCCGCAAACAAGAAAGCGTATCGCTGATGGATTTACTGACAGAGCAACAGGGAGGACGATTTCGATGCACGCTGATTATATTGCAAATCCGCTCTACGATAATAATCCTTTTTATTGAAGCCTTGCCTCCGATGCTGTCCGGCAAAAGACTTGATTCATGCTTTTGGCAGTCATCCCACCCTATAACGATAGTGACCGAGACCGCAGCACCGGGGAACGTTTGCAGCTGTTGTCCGCGCTATATGAGTTTTACCAGCCCCTATCCATGACGATTGACTTATACTGTGAAATCTACACTGCTATGCAGCATTGCTATGGGCAGTATTCAATCCACAGCGAAGCTGCCGCCATGCAGAACGGTTACTCGCTGATGCACGGCAATGCTTTCTTGCCGCATCCATCGGCGGCGGCAATTCTTTCTCTGTAGTCGGCGCCGGGTCTTGGCAAGTCAACCGCCTTGCAACGTGTATTATCGTTATATCCGCAGGTCATTGAGCACACTGAGTATCATGGGCAAAAGTTCTACTGCCACCAAATCCGTACTTGGTTGTGCAGACCCCGCACGATGCGTCCATTAAAGCACTGATACTGGATATTTACCTGCAAATCGACAGTTTGATTGGAACCACCTTATCAAAAAAGATGCCCTATCGCGCAGGTTGAGCATTGATGTCCTTGTCAGTCAGCTTAATCAAATCGTGCGGGTCAATCATATTGGGCTACTGGTGATAGACGAGCTGCAGAACATTGCCTACCGCAAAAAGCGATGGCGGTATACGTTTCTTAAATTTTTCTCGTCCACCTTATCAACGGGGCAGGGGTAAGCGTCTGCATGGTCGGAACACCGCGCGTATTGCAGGTATTGCAGCAGGAGTTTCGCTCTGCACGGCGTACCACCGGGCTTGTCTATGACCGGCTACCCAACGATAAGGAATTTTTCGTTACTCCTGCACGGGCTATGGCATTACCAATACACACAGTATGCCACCGACCTGACACCGAGTTTGCAAACTGGCTGTATCGCAAGACACAGGGCATCCCGGATATACTCTCCAAATTGCTGTATAATGCCCAAAAGCAAAGCCATCCTTGACGGACGCGAAAAAGCTGGACTTAGAGGTTTTTGAAAGTGCATTTATAAAAAAATTCGAGATGGTGTCAGAACACATAAGCGAGCTTTCCGCCAAGCCCACAGAGTTAAGCGGCAGGCAAAGACCACGCCGGAGGTATCTGTGTTCTGTAGCCCCACCAAGATTGTTGGAAACGATATACGGTGCTGCTCAAAAAGCGAAAAGTGCGGCGAATCACCTGTATCTGCTTATGCTGAGATATCAAGGGCGAGGTAGCAATATGATTAGCTTTTCCTCGTTGCACCCTGATGAACCATGGTACAGCGTCATTTGCTCACCATGTTCAGTGGCAACTACTGTGCGCAAGCAACACCCCGTGCCATATATGGGGACAATTTCTGTGCTCCCAGTCTAATGCTCTGCGGTTTCATAAATACGCTGTTGGCACAGCTTCCGCAAGGGTTCTTTGTCTGCAAAAGGATGTTGTACGGTTAACAATATTTATCCCTATTACGCGCGGTTTTTCTCCCCCACGCAGCGTGCTGTTCCACCTATGCCTATGTTGTCAATGGCAACTTTAACTGTACACGGATGGCATTTCACAAGCCAACGGAAATCATTGTCTGTAATGCGCTATTGTGTCCCCTGTCTGCTATCAAGAGATCTTGAAGTTGCATGGTGAGCCTTATTGGCATCGCAGCCACCAACTGCCGGATATGCAATTGCACCAAGCATCGCTGCTGGCTAGTCGATACCGATGTCGCATACACAGCACACGACAGCAAGAACTATTTCCCATCATTCACTATGCGCAGCTAAAAAAGCAGTCAGCAGAATCTCGTACCGGCTGTCTGCTGGCGTTAGATTCATTATTGCATGATACTTTAGATTCGTTTTGATTATCGTGACGGCTCTGTTTACCACGCCGCCCTTGACCGCGCTGTTCCCGTGGCTGGCGCTCCTGACCGGGGACGTTACGCCACGCCACCAAAATCGAAAATGCACTTTTAAACCTATATGGCAGTTATGTTCCTGCGACTGACATATCCGCAAAAGCAGCTGCACGCCACACTAAAACAAGTCCGTTGGTGCCGCGATATGTTCTGCAACTTTGCCGTTCTGCTGAGACTGACTCTCTATGACCTGCTGCACGCACCTGCCGTGCTAGACTATAAGGCCGAGATGAAAGAAATGTATCAATCGGACCAGCATGTTGCCATAGCGCAGCTGTACGGCACGGACGCAAAAAGAATGGCAAGATGGGTTGGGCAATGATTCTGTCGGCCATTTTATAATGGCAGCTACGCCATCAATGCTGCTGCTTTTTTCCGCTCGCTTTCTTTTACTATTTTTACGTGCTTTTCTCA
>VOFK01002671.1_pt1 | contig 28283 bp, 43 predicted proteins | sample 5384121 | NCBI WGS metagenome assembly VOFK01 (sample SAMN12384730, study PRJNA508395) | human gut metagenome | isolation source: healthy gut J | host: Homo sapiens | reverse complement strand
GGTTTGTGCATTTGGAAAATCACAATGACGAATACTTGCGCAACAGCTCGACGTATCGGTCGGGACCACCCGCGCCGCTGAAAGGCAACAGCTCGCAATTCATGCGATATTCAACATCAGTTCGTAATACGCTTCCGCCATCTCGTCGGAAGTATCCAGCTCGTTGCGCAAAGACTTCGCTTCGGTCAAACATACCCCAATTCTGCGTAGGGAGTGATCGAAGGCACCGTAAAATCGTACACTTTCAGCTCGACGGGAACTTCCGTCGTCCAATCGATCGAGCCGCACGGTCGCACTCCCCTATACAATCCCGCAGGTATGTTCTCCCGTACCCAAATATCCACATAAAAGCGTTGGTTATGCCTTGCCGAAATCGAATCCCCTTTGCACGGACCGCTCTGAGCGGAATCAGCGCATCGGGAATTCGCGCGCCCGATAAAAATTCGGGAATCGAATTGATTTCGCTCTGATGCGGGTGTATTTTTCCACAAAGACCGAAATATCTTCTTTGGCGACGATTCCCGAGCCGCCGACGAGGTCGGAAACGGTCACGTCGAACCCGATATATCCCGCAAAGCGAATACTTCGCGCCGCGGTTTCGTTTCGCCGCAGCGATTCTGAGCACCTTGCCCGTCTTTGCGGGATATTCCGTCGTCTGCTGAATTTTCGTCTGCGCGTCTCTCCGTCCAACGCGGGCCGCCTGCCTTTCAGCCTTATCGTTCATACGATACCATCCTTCTTATTCTTCGATTTCCATGGTCTCACAGGCGCGAATATTATCTATATAGTACGTCTGCAACTGGTCAAAAGTTTCATAGCGCTGGAATATAAACTCCGAACGTGGTGACCGTACTGGGTCGTTGATCTGATTCCCCGGCGCTTCCAAAAATCCGGGGGCCAGTCGAGAGGAACGGTGATATTGTTCCAGCCCGGTTTTGCTTCAAAATGAATAGAACCAGCCTCGTTGATTAATATAGAACTCTACCATGCTGTTCACTTCATGGCATTATAAAAAATCAAATTTGATACACGCATAAGGCGTATAGTCATCTATCAAATTGAGCTCGGTCTTATAATTGCTGTTGGAGTCGATACGGGAAATATACGTTTCCGTATCGTTCGTAACAAACTTTCCGTCTCCGTAGACCGTCACCTTTAAGCTCTTATCTCCTCTGGTCGCCTGTTCATCGGAAAGTTCCAGCTTTCCGAAAGTGGACGAGTCGCCCGTTATTCCCAAAACAGATATTCAAACTCATCCTCCCAATCGCCGATGAGATACTCGCCCTCGTCTCATAGCGCCAATCGGTCGTCGCATTATTTCGCGTCAAAGCGGTCAGGGAACATGGGGCGGCTCCCGGCGGTTTTCTTCTCCCTTCCACAGCCAGGGAAGAAACCCCGTAAACGCCGCGGAAGCCAACAATATCGCGATAACTTTTTAACTTTTTCATCTCAGACCTCCCGTTACAATCTCTTTTATGATCGAAATATCGTCCACATACAACGTCAGCGGCTCGCCGTAAAATTATCCGTCTTGATACGAACCAGACGTCTTCCCGGGAAGATTGTTACGAGGTTGGGAAATGTTCACCACGGTTCCACCCGGGATTCAAAGGCACGTCCGCCAAATACTGCTTTCGCTTCTGCCGTTGAAACTATATGCCGCAAACTTCTTCGTTTCGCCCGACGCATTGTATATGAGCGTCAACGTCTTGATTTCGACCAGTCTCCGTCGTTGATCGCATCTGTCCCAGACGGATCGAGGGAGAATAAAGCACTGCTTTTGATCGTCCTTGCCGAGAAGCCATGACCTTGACGGAATTGCCCGACAGGGCGAACCGCGCATCCTCGTTGAGAGATATCGCATCGGTCAGCGTGGAAGCGGCCTGTCATGATCGTATCCAGAGAATCGCAGTTATCCAACAGGCTGTATCCGCCGCAAAAGCTGGCGGGGCCAAATCTTGGATGCGCCGTCTATAACGACGTAAACGTCAGCGTAACCGTTTCTCTCCCGCTCCTTCTATGGTATACCAAGATGATTCGTCGGCGTCAGCGTCTCTCCGTTATACTGTACGGAATCGACGTGTTCTCCGACCGCGAAGCTCACTTCGGCGATATTGTTCCGGAAACGGATTGCCGTCGTAAATGACGTCCGCTTCATCCATGCCCCAGGATGTTCGCCGCGATTTCGTTACGAAACGATAGAGCGTGTTCGTGTCCTATGAGGACCTGCGTGCCGCTTGAACAATTCCTGATAATAAATTTCCAGCGCGCTCTTTTAAGCCCTTTCCTCATATTTTTTCACGAACATTTCAGCAATGCGCGATCCTGCATGCCGTCGCGCATGGCGACCAGCCGAAGAGACGCGATGGGACCGTCCACGCCGTACCATTTTCGGGATAAGCGATCCAGCCGTCGCCGTTGAGTTATTCCATACGCTGGCCTGTGTTTCGTATACCTCAGGCCCGTACTTTCCGCGAGTAATGAACGTGCCCCCAATTGAGGTACCCGTTGATATCATATGCCTCTCCCATCCAGCCGAGCAACCGCGCGGATACCGCATAGTCGTCGATATGCGTCGAGGGATAAGGATTGACGGGACCCGTACAGGTACCACCACTGCTCGTGTTCGTTTTTCTCGGCAAATTCGGTATACTCTTCGCGCATGGTCGGCTTATCGTAGCCGTGTACGACCATGCATACCGTCAGATTATCGATCGTATATCCGCCGTCGACGATCTGAGGGAAATAAATTTCGTTCATCAGCGTCAGGATCGCGGGAATGTGCAGCAGCGTATCCGATACCGCGGACAAATAAAAATCGTAGTTCTCCTGCTCGCTGAGCTCTATGCGCATCTCCGCGTCGATCTCGTTGAGAATTTTGCCGTACGCCCGCGACAAAACCACGCATTTTTCATAGGCGTCGGGCGTATGCGGTTCGTCCATATTCCCCAGCATGTAGAAGATCGCTTTATCGAGATAGTTGGTTCTGTCCTCTACCGCCGCGCGGATTACCGCTTTCAGATAAGTACGCATGCAGTCCACGTCCCACGGCACGTTATCCGCCCCGTACTGAGTGTCCCGCCATTCATGATAAAAACGATAAGTATTGAAGCCGGGCGCGTTATAATATTTGCGCAACAGCTCGACATACCCCTCGGGTCCGTCCTTGGGAGAGAAGGGAAGCAACTCGCAGTTGATATTGTACTTCAAAAGAAATTCAAAGTATTTCGTCGCCATTTCGTCCGACGTGTCCAGCTCGCCGGCCAGCTGCTCGTTGCGCTTGAAAAGCCCCCCAATAGTTCTTGGTGCCGAGCTGGTCGGGCAGCGTGATGTCCCCCCAAACCGTGACTTTAATATCGACATATTCCACGGTGTTCAACGTCAAAGTTTGCCGTTCCCGTATATACGCCGTCGGGAATCGTCTTGGGCGTATGGATATCCAGATAAAATCCCTGATTGTCGCCCCGCTCGATTTTGTCCTCGCCGTAGTTTTTGATCGCGTCGAGGGAATCATGGCGTCGGGAACTTCGCTCCCGATCTCGAATTCTTCCAGACTGTTGGATTTCATTTCGAGCGGCATGTACTTAAAGACGGTCACTTCTATATTTTCGCTCTCTATGACCCCCCATATCGCTGTATAAATCGGAAATTTCCAAATCATAACTATGGATGTTCCGATTGGCATGCACCTGAATTTGGCACCCCTGATATTCGTTCCGCGCCATCTGAATGTCGATCGAACGATCCGTCTTGAATCCTCGTATTCGGCGTTCCGCAGAATTTTTTCGCCGCCTGCGCATCCTCCGTCCAGACCTCCGCCACGGATCCCGATGCCGCTTCCTTTCCGCAGCTCGACAAATAACACGTCGTCAGTGCGGCAAACAACAATATTCCGACTAATTTTTTTCATAGATTTACCTCATTTCGGGTATACGAAATCTGCTCCGCTCTGTTCCGATCACACGGAAACAAAACAGAGCAGATCGGAAAGTGATTTCTATCAAGAATTTGATTGGTGTCCAAGCGGCCTCGATTCCCACCTCGGACAAAAATTATATGAATTCTTATACAGCCCCTTAGTTCTTGACGCCAGGAACGAGTTCCCACTCCGCATCTGTATAGAAGAAGGCTTTCCCAAAGCTCTTCCGCGTCCATGCATTTCGCTGTCCGGCTTTGCAGCCAAAATCGTCTCGATCGCGGTTTCCGTCGGAAAGGTGGTGTCCCGACAAGCCGCCGCGGTAGAAGAGGAGCGGACAGGCGCAGATCGTCGCCGCAGTAAAATGAAGTCGTTCAAAAGACCTACGATGTCCGATTCAAATTTCGTGAGCTCCGCGCCGCTGTAATCGTATTTGAAAGGAAGGAATCCGCCGATGACGTTTTTTTTTATAGATCATCAGCGCTTCGTCCGACGCCATAAACGTCAGGAACTTGAACACGTTGGTTCTCGCGTTGGTATACGCCGGAGCATACGCCAAATGACTGAGCGGCATGGCGGACATGCCATTTTCTCGCCTCTGCTATGCGCGCGATGTCGTTATCGGTGACGTTCGCGATCTCGGCAGGTTTTTCGGCGGAAGTCCCGCGTCCACGTAATCCACGACCGCGGACAGAATACGGTCCGCCTCCTCAGGATCGTCCGTGGAATGGACTTATCGGGCAGCACCTCGACGATGGAACTGATTACGGGCGATTTCATCATGCCTATTTCGCTTGCGCCCTCGTGACCGCTTTCGCTCTCCAACCAATCGCCGTTGGGGAACATGGCGATTTTATTGGAAGTGATCATATACTGTTCCTGCAAATCGCGGAAATCGTTATTGCCGACGGCATAACATCTGTCATAATTGAACAGCCCCCGCATCGGTATCGAGCAATTTATCCATGACTTCCAATGCTTCGAGCCTGCCCTGCTGGCGGAAAATTTCTTTGGAACCTTCCACATAGGCATCCAAACTTTCGTCATATGCGCGGGTGCGATAGAAATTCTCGTAATTTTCCACGCCTTCGTACTGCGCCCACCAAACGGCAAACATGGCGTTGCTAAAATATTCGATCTGCCCGGGGGAAAGCAAACGCTTCGCCGCCCTTGTGACTTAATATCCACGGCCAAATCGTATAATTCGTCCGTCGTATTGGGCATCTTTTCCTCGTAATTTTCTCCATAGAGCAGCTTGAACACGTCCACATTATAAGTCATGCCCATGAAACCCGTCGCCCAAGGCACCGCCCAATAAGAAGGTTCGTCTTCCGTCCCGAGATTTTTTCATACTTGCGTACCGAATCGACCATCTTCTCCCCGAACGTAATGTCCTCGCCGTACACTTTCATGTCGTACAGCTCGGTCATGTCGAGAGAATACCATCGATAATCCGACCATCTCCCCGTATACTGAGTTTGATTCCCTGTACGCCGCTCAGGTCGAAGAACAAATCGGTGTCCATGTCCGAATTGGGTCCCTTATTCATATCGTTAGAGGAGGCTTGGCGACGTTGTCCGTACGGGTGACCTCCGTATTGATCCCCGTTTCCTTCTCAAACGCCTCGGCGATGGCAAAGAGCCAATCGGTTCCGTAACCGCGGTTGAGAATGGTAATGTAGAGATTTTCCGTATCCTCTATCGTAGGATCGATCTTTTCTTTCTTCTGACAGGGCAGCGCCGCAAAAGAAGCGACGGCGAGCAATAAAGCGCAGGCTGTTTTCTTGAAATGCATATAATTCTACTTCCTTTTTTTTTGTTTTTATTTTTTTTATCCAAAGATTTTCGGCTTCCCGCATTATCCCTTCAATCCGCTATCGTCAGATTCTGTACCAAAGACTTATTGAAGATGAGGAAAAGCGTAACGGCCGGTATCGCCGAAATAAAAAATGGCGGCAAAATAGACGGGAGGGCCGGCATAGGTACGGCTCGCCTCGAAGAGGTACAGACCGCTCGACAGGGTGGGATAGCTCTCCATATACACCAGCATGGTGGAATAATCGTTCCAATTTCCGATAAATCCGACGATAAAATATACGACGACGATGGGCATCGCCATGGGCAGATTGATTTTCACCAAAAATATCCCACGCCCGAGCCCCGTCCATGCGGGCCGCCTCGTCATAGGTCTTGGACATATTGACGAGATAGAATGCGTGATGACTGCATTCCGCCCGCCGTCATTTTGGTCAACAAAAAGAAAGGGCGAATCGATTGAGTCCCAATCCCTCGATGATGCGATAACCGGCCGCTCCCGTGCCGTACAAAGGGGCATCATCATCTGCAAGACAAAAAGGCGTAAATGGCTTTGGTGAATTTATAATGATTGAATCGCGCCACCGCATACGCCAGCAAAGAAGTTGACCGCAACCCCTAAAAGGTGGAGCCGACGGAATACCAAATAAATTCCACATCATGCCGAAATATCCGATTTGTTTGCCGTTGGGCAGCTCGGCATTGACCTTTCTGAAAGCGTCTATATAATTTCCGAAATTGAAATCCTTGGGAAAAATAGAACGTTTGTTGTTGGCATAACCGTTTTCGCCGCGGAATTCCGTAACCGACACCATGAGGCCACAGACAATCATAAACAGCAGGGACAGCGCCCAGATGAGCAAAATCGCCGCCACGATGTGCGTAAATACCGTGTGAGAAGTGAAATACTTTTTTATGCGGCGTCCAGTGACGGACGTTCAAATTTTACGGATGTATCAGTATTCAATTTCCTGCCCCCACTTATTCATAATGAACCGCCCCACAAACACTACGGGAACCGTAATCAACATCATGATGAGTCCCGCCGCGTTGGAAATATGGAACATCGATTCTTCCTGATTCAGCAAAATGCGGTACATCCAATAGGAAATTGTCGTAGTGCCCGCGTTGCCCTGTGTGAATACGAGGACGGAGCCCGTCGCGCCGAAAAAGCCGATGAGGCTGAGCGTCACCATGGTGACGAACGTCGGCCATATGAGCGGAAGCACGACCAAAACGAATTCTTTGAGTTCTCCGAGCCCCAACAGTTTGTTGTATTCGACGAGTTCGGTGGGAATGCGGTTTTACGGCGCCCAGCCACAAAATCAGGCTGCCGCCCAACCCCATCCACACGTCGAAAAACATAATGGTGCCGAGTGCCGTGCTCTCGTCGGTAAAATAAAGACGCGCTTTTCATCGGTAAGCCGAACGCCTCCAAAATACCGCCCAAAACCCTGACTTTGCACGAACTGATTGAACAGCCGCGCCATCATGATACCGCTTATCGCGCCGGGCAGGTATAAAACAATCCGAATGAAAATTATTCAGGAATACCTTTTTATACAGCACGTACGCCGTGATGATGGGGATAGGTATGGTAAAGAAGGAAACCAAAAAGAATTTTTGTGGTATTCAGAAGCGCCAATGAAAGATTGGCGTCCTTCGCCGTGGTGAACAGCTCCCACGCCGCCGTAAAATTCTGGAGCGTAAACTCGCTTGGTGTCGTAGGAGGTGAACATCATGATGAAAGCCTGAACGTTTGTGCCGAACAAAAGATAAGCGTATTCAGGAGCCAGGGAAGTGTCAGCAGAAATACAAAGAGTATTTCTGCCCACTTCGCCTTTTTTTTGTGATTTCAAGATCGATTTCGTCATTCTTATACCTTATTTTCCCGAATTACTTTCTTTTACGGACGCGGAGAGTCAACAGACACGCGCCGACCGACAGGACGATCGCCCCCATTCCCAAAACTCCGCTTATCGCGCTTCCGCAGCCGGCCTTTTTTTTGTACCGAGGCAGAATCTGTCTCGGAACCGGAATCCGTCGGGACAGAGGTCCTGCTTCTTTTTCAAATTCGGCGGCAACCGTCTGATCCGCGAAAATAATTTTCGATGACGCCATAGGTACCGTCCGCTTTTTACCGCCACGGCCTGACCGTTCACGGTGAGAGATTTCAGCACATATCCTTCGTCGGGCTTGACGGTGACGGTTATGCTCCCGCCCGCCAGAAACCGTATCCGCGCTTGAGTTCTATCGTTCCGCCCGAAGCCGCATTCGCCGTAACGGTATACGTCTCGTCTTCAAACTCGGCGGACAATTCGACGTCCGCCGTAACGCCGTCGAGCACAAGCGTATATTTTTCCGCCTTCGAGCGTCAGGCTATCCGTCATATCCGTTTCGCCGACTTTGACGGAAACGAGCTTTTGCCGCCGCGGGCGTTATGATCACGGTCACGCTCCCGCGATAGGGAATTTTGCCGTCCGTCGCGCCGACCGCTTCATAGGTCGCTCCGTCGCCGTTCGAAGAACGAGACCGACGGTTTTCTTCGGTCGTCGCGGAGAATTCGCCCTGCATCGTCGGCTTCGTCGTATCGACGGGTACCGTGCGTTTATAGCCTCCCACGGTCTCCGTGAATTTATCCGCACCGTATACCGTGCCGTTCCACGTCACGGAGGTGAGAACATAGCCGGCCTCGACGGGAATGAGGAGCTCATATTCGGTCGCGCCCTCGTTCAATACCACCTGAGACTGCGCGGGTAAATTCACGTGCTCGGTGTCGTTGACGATATTCAGGCGGGTACGGGTCGTGGTAAATACCACGGAACCCACGGGATCTTTGTACGCATGCCGATGACGTTGGTTCCGTTGAACGGGTTCACGTGATCGTCGAGCAGGCCGAGGGGACTTCCTCTCCGTCGATTTTCAGATAGACGTAAGCGCGCCTACTTTTCGCCGTTCAGGAATGCGTCCCCTGATACCCATTTCGATCAGATACGGCTCTTCGCGCGGCGTCATTACGTCGTAAAGCGGACCGTCCGAACCCAATCGCCCAAACGATACATCATCGTCTTTCTCCTGCGGATATTTATCTCCGTCGGGATTCGCGGGATCGACAGTTCCCGTGAGCTTGCCGCTCACGCCGATTTCTATCTGATACCCGGTGGTTTCGTCGAATTTATCCTCGTCCCATACATGGTTGTTATTCGGCTTGCCGAGGAAGAAATACAACTGAATGGCCTGCTGCAAATTCCCGATCTACATAGGCGTACAAACGCATCGCCACGTTGTTGTTCTTTTTCAGATCTCCGACCGGCGTATAAGCGTTGGTCACCCGTCCCCCGTATTGAAATCGATTTCCGCCCGACCCGTCGCTTCGTACCAATCGACAAAGGTCATATCCTCGTCCGCCGCGGTCGTAAACACCACATCCTCCTTTTGGTCGTACGAATGTCGCATTCGGTGCGGCTCGTGATTCCCCATGCATCGTGGAAAGAAGAGCCTTTACCGCCTACCGCGACCGATTTGCCCGTCGGCAGATCTTCGGTATAATATCCCTTCAAAACCACTTCTCCGTTCACCGAAGCATAGACCAATGTGTGCGTCCTTTTCGCCTTCGGAGCCATAATTCACCGCGCCGAATTCGAGGTCGAATCCGTCTTCGCTCATGATTTCGGCATATAAGTCGGAATGGGTCGCCCAGCTCAGACGAGCCAGCGGATTATCCGAATTGGAACCGTTGTTTCCGTCCGTGGCGATCGCCATGCCGGGTACCATAGTCCTGTCCAGTCCCATGGCGGGATCCTTATAGCCGTCCAGAGCGTCTATCGTCAGGAAAATCCGTTCATGGTCCCCATGGACTCGACGGTAGAATTATACCAATCCCCGTATTCGTCATGAAAATATGCCCACTTTATAGACGTCGTACTTTTCCAGATTCATGGTAACGTGCATTTTGACGCCCGCGTTTTGGTTGGAGGGGAAGGTCTCCCCAGCTTGCCCGAGTAATGGGTTTGAATATGGAACCGGAAAGTTCCGCCAAGTCCACTATCGTGCACTCCCTCGCTTGCCGCGCTCTGCCACTCATTCCAAGTATCGCAGTCATACAGTCTCGAATATCCCGTACTCATGACCGCTGAGGCCTTGCCCTTGGGCTGCTGCCCGTTGCGTAATCCTGACCGCCTTCATCAAAATTGTGGTGGAAGAAAGCGTTCAGGACGGTCTGACCGTTGATTTTGACGTAAATATACGCTCTGTCTCCGCCGTTGACTTCCACCGTTCCGAATTCGAGATCGAATCCGTTCTCGTCATAAATGGCAGATTTCAGATCCCAATCCAGATCGGCAGCGAAAGACTCCATGCCGTAGTGATTGATATCTGCGTCTTCGTTGGGAGAGGCCGCTGCCCATGCAGCATCCTTCGCCGCCTGATCCCAGAACATGACGTCCAAAGAATTGGTTCCGCCCCCAGCCAATAAGGCCTTTGAAACCGCTGGACGTATGTCTGCCGATACCGATGCCGTATTTTTCATCGAACGTCAGCATATAGCCGTTGTTTTCGGTGGCGGGATCCCAATAGAAATTCTCCGTCTTAGACATGAAAATTCCGAGACTCAGCACCGAACTGCCGTTCGCGTCGATCACGACGTGCGTTTTGAGTGCGCCGTCGAAATTTTCCTCGTCATCGAAACTCGCGAGGTAATTAAACGACGTATTCATTCTTTCCTGAGGATCGACGACGTGCGTTCCCATCAAATCCTGAATTCCGTAGGACTTGACGGAAGCTATCGTTTCCTTCCAATAATCGCTGTCCGCCAGCCGCACGTTCTTGTTCGGGTAACTGTAACTAAGCTTGCCATCGTCATCCACATTGACAACTCTTTCTGTGGAAAGAACCCCGACGGCCGTCCCCTGCGGGCTTCATGTCCGCATAATTATTGAGCGGAGTATAGTTCTCGTTATTATATTCGCCCGTATAGTTTGATTCCAAAACGAGCTTCTCGTTAATTTTGACATAGATATACGCCTTCGTTCCGTCCTCTATTTCTTTGGTGCCAAATTCGAGATCGAAGCCGTCCGGGGAATAAATTTCGCCGTACAGGTCGTAGTCGAGAGCGGACGCATACGATTCTTCTCCGTAGAAATCGAACGTCCACTCCTCGCCCTTACCGTCCAAGTCCAAAACGGCCTTTTTGGAGTCCTCGTCCCAGAACATAACGTCCAGCGCATTGGTTCCGCTCCAACCGATAGTACTGAGTAATCCGCTGGTCACATTCTTACTGATGGCGAGACCATAATTCTGATCGAACGTCAATAAATAACCGTTCTTTCCGCCGTCCGAATAAAAGGCTCCCGTATCGTTCATGAAAATACCGAAGCTCAGAACAGACTTCGTTTCCGACGATTCGGGGCTGTCGATGAGAACGTGCGTTTTGAACGCGGCGTCAAACTTATCTTCGTCCTTAAAATTGCCGCCCATCCAGTTTCCGTTCCCTTGTTTCCAGGCCGTCTCGGTATACTTTTTCTCCGTTCAAGTCCGTCAACCCGTAAACGTTTACCCTTCCGACGGATCCGCGGCACGGGCGGGAAACCGGACAATGCGAGACTTCCCGCGGCGGAAAATCCCGCCACTCCTAGCGCTAAAAGCGCCGTTAACAGTTTCCTTTTTACCTTCATGTTTAATCCTCCCTTAAAAAAATTTTTGCCATATATATTCGGGAAAAACGCGGGTGTTTTCCTCATAATTTCCCGTTCTTTTTATATTAATTTTATCACACTTCGATTGACAGCGTTATAATAAATCTAACCATATACTTGCATAAAATTATCCTAAATTTCATTCTTTTTGGGAAATTTTGTTATAATATACTTGTATAAAACTATCCGCCATTTTCATTCATCGAAGTAAAAAATGAAACTCTTTCGACAAGAAATTTTTCTCGACGGCTGAAAATAGTCACAAAAATACTTGCTTTTTAAGATGTGATTCTATATACTGATAAGTATGGTTGACATAAGCAAATGTTTGGAAAAAATACAATTTAACTACCTATTCGGGGCAACGATTACGCACACGGATAAATTTGAAACGGGAACAGAAATCAGTACCTGCTGTAAATTTTATTATGTACTCGACGGTGAATACGAGTTGACGATCGGCCAGCAGTCTTACGAAGCAAAAGCCGGTTCTATGTTTTTTATTCCCGCCGGAATTCCTCAATCGCGGCGATACATTGGTAATGTAAGGCACGTTTCCCAGCAATATATGCATTTCAATTTTCTTTCTCTGACCGAACCCAACCTGTTCGATCGTTTATCCTTGCCCTATAAAATCGATATTGGACTGCGGACCGACGTAAAGAAAATGTTCAACACCGTCTTTCGACTCGCCTCACAGACAACTTTATCCGCCCGCTTCAAAGCTGACCGCAATCATACTCAACCTATTTGGGCTGTATGTCGAAAAAATCTGCGGGGGGGAAGAATGGCCCCGGAATTATAGGAGAAACGGGACAATTACAGGAAAACACAGTTATTCTGAAAATTACCAAATACATCAAGGAAAACAGCGACAGACAAATTACAAACGAAGAATTGGCGCGCGTCGCCTGCATGCAGGGGAATTACTTTTATACGTTTTTTCCGAAAGCAAACGGGTACCACGCCGCACAAATTCATCACAAAAATCAAAATCGACACCGCCATGGGGCTGTTGGAAAACACGGATATCACGATAAGCCGCGCGATGGAAAAGGTCGGCTATTACGACATGAGCCACTTTTTCCCGCACTTTCAAGCAGCTTCATAACCTCCCGCCCTCCGAATACGTCAAAAAATTTCGCAATACAAATTATAAATCGGACGGAATCAAGAAAAAACTGAATCTTCCGACGCAATTTTTATCCATTCCGAACCGTAACCGACCGTAAAAAATAAAAAGGCAAAAATATGACAAAGCGTCCCGAAAGCCGTACAGGTCTTTCGGGACGCTTGTTTTGTTTCTACGCCCTTATATATCGGATATTTTTGTTTTCAGAATTTTTTTCCCCTCGTAAGCACAGAAGGTCAAAAAGCCCCTCGTTGATGGCTTCCATTTGGCGGAACAGCTTTTCGGGTTCGGTCTCTTCGGTGAGCTGCAAAGTATAGCGGAATTGATAAAACCCCGCGAGACATGCCTTGAAAATTGGTCTCCCAAAATTATTCATTACCCAAGAGTAAACTTCGTCTGAGTTTCGGCTGTCCTCGCCCATCAGCTTCACGGACGGGCCTCCAAGCTACCCATCGTCATCAGCGGAATATCCTGCGCGGCAAGCAGCAACGCTCCCTGTTTTCCGACAAAGGCCGCGCCGTTCTGCACGGCGTAGTAATCCACGCAGGTACCGGGAATCTGATCGATTCTCGGACGGAATACCGCGCCCGCTTTGTCCATGTACACCGTCTTTCCCTCCTTGGCAAAGGGAAGCGCGAAATAGAGGTTCTCCGGCTCCCATACGCTGTCTTTATGTAAACGCAGATCGGCCGTAATGCGGGGCAGGGATTTATATACCGTGAGAATGACACTGCAAAACTGCGCGTGCCGTCGAGCCGATAAACGAGCTCGGCCCGAGCATACAGCCGCCCGTTTTCAAGTGATTCGGATATCCGTCAATTCTCCGAAATCCCGATTCGTGCGCACCGCCTTTCGGTTGCGCCCCATGTCCCGTCTCACCGTCATATAATCGTCGGTCAGACGCAGCGGAGTCACCTCGTAAACGGGACGGAACGGGATCTCGTCCGCCCTTAAAAGTTCCTCTCCCCTCTTCTTATCGTAAATTCGGGTGACTCCGAAGGGACGCTTCATCTCTATACGGAAATATTCATTCTCTATCCGATCCGTATACACATAATCTTGCGGATCCGCGTCGATGACGCCGAAAAAAGATCCTCCACTCCTTCCGCGCCGCCCCTCGCCCGAAGTCCGCAGCTCGGCGGAAGCGGAGGCGGGAGTTCCTTCAAAACAAACGTGCGTGTCTCATTCGGTTTCATCTCCGCAAGGATACACATCTCGGGGCCTCTCGAATGGCGCTTATCTGGAAGGGAACGCTCTTTTCCCGTATCCTCGTCCACCACGTCGAAAACGTTCGTGTCCGCAAAAACATTCCACATCTTGTATCAGTATATCCTTTACCGCAAAAGCATGAGGATTTACCGCACGAAATTTGATTTCCCGATGAAAGGAAAACGGGGGTCTCTCCATAACTTCGGCGTATCTTCCCGCAGGCCACTGCCGCGGATTCGTTGGCTTTTAACGCAAACAGCCGCTTCCCTTTGATCGAGATTGCTTACCTGCGGCAAATAAGGCTGCGTGACGCACGCGGAATGTCCCCATGTGTGTTCCGAATAAAGCATGAGATTATAAAGCGCGGAGCGGTAATTCTTTCCCCCGATCTTTCCGTCCGGGTCCAGTTTTCTCGCCACGTCGTACATGCGATTCGCCGCACGATAGTGCATGATATCCGCGGGAGCGGCACCCATGCCATCCGCCCACCAATCCGGCCAATCCCCGGCATATTCCGCAAGAGACTCTATTTCTTCCGCCCGTGCAAAAATTCGTCCAAAGTAGCTAATTTCAGCTTGATTTCTTCATGTTCCGCATTATACCGTTCGATAAAATCGAGGACTTTTATGGAGGGAGGAGAATTGTCGGTCATGCCCCCGCTCACGCATACGGGAATAAAATCGTACTCGTAGCCTTGTTCCCGATTCGTCCTTACATAAGCCTCAAACGTACACAGGCTTTCTCGTAAGGCGAAAGCCCGGAACGGGTCAGCCCGTCCTGTATCATGTATTCAAATTCGGAAGCCTGTGCGATACCGAGTTCGTTTCCGATATGGTAGTGATCGCCGTTCCACACAAGCAGAGAATGCCCCTCGGGCGTGCGCCAGCGAAAAGGGAGTTGTTTACGGAATGCGGGATAAAGCCGTGGTGCGTATGTACGCACGACAAAGTCCCCGTACTCCGTGGCGACAGAGCGCCTCCGAAAATCCCCAGCCATAACCGTTGATATCGGCCGTCATCGCATATCTGTAAGACAAGCCAAGCGAATTCAGTTCCTCCGTACATACATCCATGGTCTCGTTTATGACCCGTTCGCTTGCGAGTTCGGCCAAATCGAGATAACTGCCCGAAAGACCTATATTTCCCGATTGTACGAATTTTACGAATTTATTCTTTTCCGCTCGTGTCGCCTCTGCCAAAAATTGTTGAACACACCAACAGCTTTCGCAATTCCACTTAAAATTCGGACGTTTTTCGATAAGCGACAGCGCTTCTCGGATAAAATCGATATGGGGAAAACCGGATCTTTTCTTGAGTATCAGTAAAACCCACATCTGTATGAGAATGGTGAATTACGTAAATCGTCATTTTATTCATATTTACGACCTCGTATAAAGAAGCAAAATTTGAGAGCTATATCCTTTCAAAGCCCGCCATATGCTTATTATATCATTCCTTTTTCAAAAAGTGGTATAACAAAATTGATATATTAAAAAAATAAATCCGAACCACTCACTTGTTACGATGATTTGGTTCGGATTATAATGATTTGGTGCGGTCGACAGGAATTGAAGCAACTAAACAAAGGCGAAAACGGCGGATTTTTAAGGGAAAACGGGCAAAAGAGGCTCGTTTTTTTAATTCTCCCCGTCCGCTCCCCGTGGGCAAAATCGATTTTTCAACGTCCATAAAAAAGCCCCTTCCGGGCTTCAAAACTTTTTGCGGAAAACCTCTTGACTTTTTCGGATAGCGGTGCTATAATAAAACCACAACAAGGGCGACACCTCTAAACGGTTAGCCCCGTGGAAATTATTTTAAGAAATAACCGCCAACGTCGCCAACGCAAGGGCGGTTATTTTCGTATTGTAATGAAGATTTTATCCTTCGTTACGCGAAAAGCCATTATGTAGCCAGCGTCCACAAGGAACGACAGAAAACAAAATGAGATCTTTTCTCATACGCCTCACCTCCTTTTTACGGGAGGATTGCTAACCGCCTTCGAGGATTTACCCTTGTTGCTTAACTGCATTATATCACAACAAATAGAGCTTGTCAACGAAAAAGGCGCTTCCTCTTTGGAAGTGCCTTTTTTGCGGCTTTGGTCTCTCATTTTTTCGGGTGTGCTTTCTCGTAACAATCGCACACCGCGCCGGAGGGCAAAAAGCCCGTATCACTGCACCGCGCACAACTCCACACGGGCAAAAGCTCGGCTTCCGTCAAGCCCGCCAGCAATAACGCTTGCGCCCGCTCGAACTCCCGCGCGTCCTGTTCAAGCTCTATGTCCTTGACTTTCTCCGGCTCGTATAGCTCCGCCTTCGCGTGTTCTATTTCCAACCGCTTCAACGCCTTTTCCGCTTCCAGATACGCCGGGAAGCTCCGCGCGCGCTCTTTCGCTTTTCTCCGCTTTCGCTTCCGCCGCGTTATGCCGCGCCGAATACCACCGCTCCCGCTCGCTCACTCGCGTTTGCCGCTTCCACAGCGGCGGCAGACTCGCCGCGGGCTTTCCGGCTTCTCCGCCTCCGGGAAGTCGCGTCATACTCTCCCGCAAGGATTTTTCCGTAATGCGCCGTCACCCACGACCACGCACGCCGCGTTTGTAACAGCTTTTTCGATTGCCGGAACTTCTCTTTCAGCTTGTCAAAGTCGATTCCCTCGAGAAGTCCGCCGCTTCGCTCGCTTTCGGCTGCACCTGCGGGAACTCTTTGAAAAATTCTCCTCGCGCGCGCGGTACGTCCGTAACTAATACTTTACTTTCCTTTATTGCGTTGTTCTCGGATTTATTCGGGTTATTCTCCGGATTTATCGGGGTTATTCTCGGAAAAAATTACCGTTTTCGCGGTTTATAAAAAACGCCTTGATTTCCGCTTCTTCTTTGTTTCCGTCAAAGCCAAAAACCGCGTTTTTATCTCCTCTATGCCTTTTTGCGGGATTTCAACGCTTCAGCATAGCGTTTTTGTATTCCGTGGCTCGTTATAACAGCGTCCCACTCGTAACCCGTTAACTCGAGATTCCCTATAAATCCGAATCATCGCGCGGTTGCGCAGGAATGTTATAATTTGTTCCACTTTATCGACGGTCGCGCCGATTTCGTCCGACATTACGAAAACATAATCCGCCCAATCGTCCACGGGTAAAAAATACCCCTCTTTGTACACGTCGCACAGCAGTTTGACATATACCGCGATACCGTCCGCACCGTACCGCGCTTTCAAAATCCTAATCTTCTGATCCCCGAAAAATCCGACGTCAAAGGGGAAATAATCAAGTCCCTGTTTCGTCGGTCTTGCCATGTAAAAAAGAAACCTCCTTATGTGTGATTATCTCTACCCGCAAACCGCGGAAAAGATACGAAAAAATGTCCGTCCGTTCGTCCGTCGCGTGCAACAAAACGGCGGGGGCAGGTACGAAACGAAACCGCCCGACCACACCTCGAAAACGGGCGGGGCAGGTATGCGACGAATGTCCCCTCACCCCGCGGGCGGGTAACACCGCGCGGGGCGGGCAGTTTCACTTATTCAGCCGGCGGCTACGGCGATAGCCGAAGCCGCAAGAAGAAGCGAAACAGCCGACAACGTCGGAACCAAGGGGCAAAAGCCCCGAAAAAGCGTTGCCCGTGAAACGACCGCCCCGAAAGAGCGCAGGGGAATGACAGCCGCGAAACGTCGAGCGCGGGCGCGTTCGGAAAAATGCGGGAAAGCGGAACGGAGGACGGGTGCGGAACCGGAGGCGGGAACGGGCGGCAAGCCGCCGAACCGCGCCGGACCGCACCGCCCCGACCGCGACCGCAACTCCGAACACAGCGCCGGAAGCGGCGAAAGTCCCCCGCGCGACGGGGCGGAAGTAGGGCAACGCAGGCGGGGGCAGGGTGTAAAAATCCAGCCGCCGCGCGCCGCTCCCCTTTTAAGATTTTTTCGCCGCGAAGCGTGCGTAAAAAATCTTACGCCCTTTTCCCCTCCGACAGCGTTCCCCCCGAACTGCACCACAGCCCAAAAAATGGCGGGGGCAGGGTAGCAACGACCGCAAAAGCCCCGCTTTCCTCACTTTCCGGACGGTAATTTTACCGTCCGAAAACGCTGATTTTGCCCGCGCGGATCAACACGCCCACCGCATACGACACCGAAGATCGGGTGCGCCCGACTGCTTCCGCGATCTCCGCATAGCGCACGAACGTCGGCTCGCTCCCTATCCGTTCCCGGAGGTATTTATATACCGTTGGGCGGTGGTTTCAATTCGTCATAGTTGCCCATTTTTACGCCCTCTCTTTCGCTCTGTCGCGTTCTTTCCCCTTTTCCCGTGGTTTCCTTATCCTTGCTTTATCGCCCCGCTACGGCTTTATTTTTGCCGTTTCCGCGGGGCGGTCTTTCTTTGGTGGCAGGTCTTATTTTTAGGTCGCCCTGCCAGCAGACCTATAAGGAGGTAATTTGATGAAAAAATCTCGTATAAGCTATCCTTGCGCAGCTACGCCGCGCCTGCCCTCCGAATGCTCCAACAGAAGAACGCGGCTTTTTTCCTCCGGCGCTTTCCCTTTTTCAACAAGTCTTTCTTCCGCGAGTTTATCGACTTTTTAATGCGCGGCAGTTTATGCGGTTCGGCAAAAGTATGCCGCTTCTCGTTCGCGCTTTTCCGCACAGCGGTCCGAATAGCTCTTTGTTTCGTCCAAGTCCTCTCGCAGCAGCGCGCCCGCCAATTCTTGAAAAAAGCCTTCTTTCCCCGGCAGCGCCAACGTCTTGACCATTTCCACATATTCCCGTATGTCTTGACGGATTCCTTGATAAAAATTCAAGACTTGTTTCCTGTTGGTAATCGCTTACCGCAACCATAGCGTCTATATATCCGAGTAAGCCATATAAGCGCAGCCGGATTTTATGGTATAATTCTTCTGCCGGGACGCTTATCTTCGTGCCGTAATAAACTCCACGCATGAAAAATCTCCGGTGTGTCCGATACTTTTCGGACATTTGTTGACGCTCCGACGCTATCTCCTGCGCTTTCATAGCGTCCGACTTAAAAAGCTGTTCATTGAACATCGACCGTTTAAGCAAGAATGTCATAACCTGCTGCACCGTATCCGACGATATATGCAAATCGTCAGATATAACAAATATAAAATCGTCGTTTACCCTTGTATAGTAGCCCTCTCGATATATACAGCACAATATGTACATATATATCATAATTCCGTCTGCCCCGTATCGGGCTTTTAGAATTTTTACTTTATTATCCGCAAAGAAATCAACCGCAAATGGAAAATATTCTATCCCTTGAGATTGAGTTCTTGACACTTTATCACCCCCCTCAATCCTCAAGCAGGAACGGCGGTTCTACTTCCCCCTGCTTCCCGTTTCTCTTTTCGCTTGCTTTTTCTTTCTTCGATCTTCAAGGTCTTTCCTGATTACGTTGCACGTCGCCTCGTCCCAATCACCGTACGGAATATTTCCTAAAGATTTTTCATAATACGCGATACATTGTTCCGCGTTACTCACCACGTCGCCATACTTTGAGACAAGCTCGCTTTTCGTCAGTTTCCATTCTTCCGTCTTTGCCGTCTGTTTTGCCTTCGTCGCTTCCTTGGGGTATTGGAATACTTCTCGCCCGCGTTCGTCTACGATTGTTATCTTCGAGATTTTTTCGGCTTTCTGTATACTCTATCTCCTTGACGTCAAATCTTGAAAACGGATTCTTTAATTTATATCCTTTCCCGTTTGATACCGTCTCCAAGGGTAAGAATATAAATGGCGCGGTATACAGTTCCGCCCGATCCCCACTGTACTCCTGCTCTCTTAAATGCGTCAGAGGCCTCCCCTTTCTTCTCGTTTCCGTCTCCGTCGCTGCGGCTCTCGATTCCGCAGTCCCATTTCCATACCCAATCCTGCGTCGTCTCGTCTTTGATTCCGATTCCGCAATACAAGTTACCTTTGATTTCCTGATATTCGCTTTGCCAATTCTCCCGCTCCTACCGTCTCGTCGAAGTATGTCCATATCTACTCGGGATGTCTTATAAATCAGGGCAACTGCTCCTTTCTCCGTTACCTGTTTCACTTTTCACTTCTATTTCTTCTGGCTTTAACACCCTGAATTTGCTCATGTTTCCGCCCTCCTGACGCTGTTTATTTGCGGGTTATATCTTTCCTCTATCCTCGCGCCTTCCACGCTCTTGCCCGCTTTTATTAAATCGAGTTTTTAAGAAAATCTTTCACGGTAAAAACGTAACTCAATATTCTTTACGGCATACCTTTGCAACAAAATGTCAAGAATACGTGCGGCCGGATATAGTTGATATTTGGATGGGGAGACAGTCCCGAAAGGCTTGTCGGAAGAGTATACACCCATTTTTCCGATGACTTTATGAGGGAGCAAATGAACAAGGTTTTTGTTTGATATTTAGCGGATTAGAGCCTAATTTTACCCCCAAATTACCCCCCAAAACTATCACAAAACACAAAAAAAATAAATATTTTATATACAAAATTTATACAAAACAAGCACAAAAAAAGCAGATTATCGAGTTTTTTATTCGATAATCTGCATATTTGGTGCGGGTCGACAGGAATTGAACCTGCATGGGGTTAACCACAAGATCCTTAGTCTTGCGCGTCTGCCAGTTCCGCCACGACCGCGAATTAACGGGTCTATTATATAATAACTGCTCGTTTTTGTCAACTCATTTTTAACCACTTTCCCGATTTTTTTATTTTTCTTTTTGAAAGCCTGAGAATCTTTTTCCCGCACGAAAAAAATGTATACTATTTCCTATACATACACACAATAAGTGTAAACGGAGGAAATTTATGAAAGCAACCGGTATTGTCAGAAGAATCGACGAGCTCGGCAGAGTAGTTATCCCTAAGGAAATCCGCCGCACGCTCAGAATTAAAGAGGGAGACCCGCTCGAAATTTTTACCGACAGGGACGAACTCATGTTAAAAAATATTCGCCTATCGCTACGTTGGAACGTTTTAGCGTAGCCACCGTCAAATCTCAACGATTTAAGCGGAAAAACTTGCCGTTATCTGCGATACGGACGAAATTTTATGCGCATACGGAGAAGGGAAAAAGAACTCGACGGCAAAAATCTGTCCGAAGAAATGGACAAAATTTTGAGAGAACGCCGCAGTTATCTTGCCAACGCTTCGGAGGGCGGAGACATTCTGCCTCTTACCTCTTCCCCGCGAAGAAGGAATCACCGCCCAGATTATCGTTCCTATCGTCGCCAACGGCGATTGTCTCGGAGCCGTGGCCGTCCTTACCAGAGAAGAAGGCGCCAAACTCGATAACAATATTTTGAACCTCGTCCGCCTCACCGCGGAAATTCTGGCGAATCAGTTTGACTGAACTCTTTTTACAGAGAAATCTCCAAAAATATTATTCTATCAACATTTCCAGTCAAACGGCGGAAAATTCTGGCGAATCAGTTTGACTGAACTCTTTTTTTTACAGAGAAATCTCCAAAAATTTATTCTATCAACTTTTCCAGTCAAACGGCGGAAATTCCGGCGAATCCTTCGCTTAAATTTCCCCTCGTCGAAACATTCTGAAAAATCCAGATTTTGCGCCCGATATTTTTTCGGGCGCATTTTTTATACGGACGCAGGGTTGAGACGAGTTTTTTCCGGAATGAGGGAAAAGAAAAGCGCATATACTATACGTATGCCTGCCGCTTATACTCATTTTTCCGTCGCCGCGGAAGTGTTCAGACGCCTCCCCTGAAGAAATCCGCGGAAATATATCTTCCTTTGCGCCTCTATTTTTTCGGTGCACAAGGCGCCGATTTCTGTTTCTTTATCGGGCTTTTCGCGCTTCGGAAATCAATTTCCGGGCGCTTTTTGCACAATAGAGGCTCATTTGATTTTTTCCAAAAGCTCTCCTCTTATTTTCAGACCGAACCCGATCTTTTCAGTTATGCGCTCGGATATATCACCCACTATGCCGCAGATTGTATTTTTCACCCCTATGTCTATTACCTGTCAGGACACTCTCCCGTCAAGCACTCCCGCGCGGAAGGCGCTCTAGACTTCTATTTCAGAGAAAAATCCAATGCAGAGGAGCCCAGTCAATTTCAAGTTTATTTCAATGCCGGTATACCTTCGAAAGAAGCCTCGGAATTATTTACTCTATATGCGGTGGCGACGGCAAAAGCTGAACGCGATCCACTCATCAAGGGCGCCTTTTTGAAAAGCATACGGAATTTCCGCGCATACACGCGTTTTTCCGCGCACATGTTCGCCAAAAAAAGATACAAGATTGTTAAATGCAGAGAGACACGAATGGCAGTATCCGGACGATAAAAACATCGTAATGACAGACGGCGCAGAACAACTCTTTGTCCGCGCCGTCGAAGAAAGTATTTCATTGATAAAAGAATTTGTCCACTGCTCGCAGACCCGCAAATCGTTGAAAAAAAGAGCTGTTCGGCAAAAATTTTCTCAGCGGACTGTAAATAACGGCTCTTAAACGTCCAAAAGATTATGAACGGAAAACTACAATGGACAGAGGCCATAGATTATACGGACATAATCTGCGGACGGCAAACCGAAAACTTAACCTTTCGGAATCGATTCGGACAGTTTTTCCAGCCACGGTTTCAAATATTCGTCGAACGCGGCAAAAATTCCCTTTGACAGGGACGCGTTTTCGCCGAAGAGCTGTGAAGCGTCGAATACTTCAAAATGTCCCAATATGTAAGAGCGCCATGATCAAAAACGCAGAAAAAACGCTCCCACGGCAAACATGACGGCCATGGACAGGGACTCCGTCCACCAGGCGGAACACAAAAAAGCGTTTTACGCCCGAAACGATAAGCCGGAGAATCAATCCGACCAAGGCGACGGCGATGCAGAGCGCCACGCAAGAAACGAGTCCGCAGGCTACCTTGCCGAGAACGACGGACACCTGTTCGGGAAGCGCCTTTGCGATCAAATCTCCGAAGTAATCGGAACCTTTTCCCGATAAATGCGAAAGCCGCCCCTTCCCCCGCAAATTTAGAAAAGGGAAGCCAAAAAGACACAATAATCGCCGCGATAAAAGCTATCGTCACGATGAGGCCGCCGCGCAGCATTCCGCGCTTGAACCCCGCGTGCGCGAAAGCCGCAAGCACCCCTATAATGAGGAAGTCGAACGCATAGGAATGAATATATTTCCAATTATTCGCAACGAGCGTATTCTCGAATACGTTTTTCAAAGCTCCTGTCTTTAACGGAGTCAGCGAAACGACGACCAGCGCAAAGGCTTGCCATGGCGAGCGCCAGCACCGCAGCATTGACAATCGTGACGAGCACGGAAAGAACGGGACTGGCGGCAAAAATACGTTTTCCGCCCCTGCGCTTCAAAACGACGCGCCCCCTTTTCTCCTTCGTCTAAGTCGGAATCCTCCTCGTCTTCATCCTCGGGGTCTCCGTGGGGTCCGACAATCATGGAGATGATTCCGAATACCGCCAAAGCGGCTATAATACATACGACGGCGATAGAGAGCGTAGAGACCAAATCCCGAACGCCAGGCGCAAGTTTTTCCACCGCTCCGATTTTGAGAATGGGATTTTTTATCGTGGAAATGGAGTTCCAACACGACGAAGAAGCGCGCAGGCCCCCGCCCATGTCAAAGGGGCCCCAGCCCATGGAGAAGCCCGCGACGAGCGCGAGAATGACGATCAGCACTGCGGCGCCGATCGCAAAACCATTTCGCGTTTTCCGTAAACCATGCGGGCATCGCCAAAAAGCGAATACATTGTCTGCATTTTGCAACCTCCTCCGACAAAAAATGTCGGCAGATACGTTTCGTAATTTATTTATTGAAATTGTCTTTGAGGGAGACGATTTCCGATAACACCGGCTTTCCGTCCTCCCCGCGGCACTTTTATAATACCCGATTCTCATGAGCTGGAACGCTTTTCCGTCTTTCGCTTCAAAGAGATAGGGTTCCGCTTTGCCTTTGGAAAATGTGCTCGCTGTCGAGATTCATGCGCTCGGAAAAGTCCTGTCCCGGATATTCCGCGTCGCTTCAAAAGATAGGAATACTGGCGAATCTCCGCGTCCACGCCCGTCGCCGCGTCTACCCACTGAATGGTTCCCCGCTTCACCTTTATCCCGCTCGTATCCCGCGAAGAACGGCTCTCGGGAATATAGGAACAAACGAGTTCCTTCACCTTCCCGTTCCCGTCCTCTATCACCTCGTCACAGTGAACGATATAGGCGTTTTTCAGGCGGACGTATCCGTTCGGTTTGAGCCTTTGATACTTGGGCGGGGGATCGGAGGAAAAGTCCGGCCCCTGTCGATATCTTTCCGAAACGTCACTTTCCGCGTTCCCAGTTCGGGCTTCAACAGGGTGCAGGGGCGTTTCCAGTTCCTCCGTGCCCTCGTAATTGGAAATCGTCACCTTCAAGGGCTCAAAACCGCCATGGCGCGTTCCGCGTTCTCGTTGAGATCGTCGCGGATACACGCTTCGAGATACGAGAGCTGACATTCCGAATTCGCCTTGACGATCCCGATTTTGCCGCAAAAATCCAGGAGCGCTTCGGGCGGCACGCCGCGGTTTCTCAGTCCCGCAATCGTCGGCATTCTCGGATCGTCCCAGCCGTGGACATGCCCCTCCTCTACCAGCTTTTTCAGGTAACGTTTTGACATGACCGTATTCGTGACCGCCAGCCGCGCGAACTCGATTTGGCGCGGTTTGAAAGCCCAGATTGATTCCCACAGTCGTACAGAGGTCTGTGATCCTCAAAATTCGAGCGTACAGAGAATGCGTAACCCCTTGCAGATAATCGCAGATAGGGTGCGCGTAATACATATAAATACACCATTTATCCCCCGTGCGTGATGCGTCGCGCGCAAAATCCGATAAATGACGGGGTCGCGCAGGTTCATATTGGGCGAGGACATGTCGATTTTTCGCGCGCAGATTGCACTTCTCTCCGTCCGCGTATTTGCCCGCCTTCATCTCGCGGAACAACCGCAGGTTTTCCTCGACGGAACGGTTTCTGTAAGGGCTCTCCGTGCCCGCTTCCGTGAGCGTGCCGCGCGTCGCGCTGATCTCTTCGGGGGAAAGGTCGCATACGAACGCTTTTCCGTCCTCTATCAGCTTCTCCGCATATCCGTATATTTCGTCGAAAAAGTCGGAGGCATAGACCTCCCTTCGCCCAATGATACCCCATCCATTCGATGTCGCGGCGAATGGCGTCCACAAACTCCGTCTTTTCCTTGGACGGGTTAGTATCGTCGAAAAACAAATTTGCACTTTCCGCCGTACTTTTCCGCCGTCCCGAAATTGACCAGCATGCTCTTGATGTGTCCGATATGCAGGTATCCGTTGGGTTCGAGGCGGGAACCGCGTCTGAATTTCCTTCACCCTGCCCGCTTCTATGTCCTCGTTGATGATTTGCTCGATAAAATTAGTCGCTTCTACCTTTTCATGTATATCCGTTCCTGTTAATGATAGTAAATATTCCTTCTTTCGGACAATTTCAGAGAGTTAAAAAACAGCCCGAAGGATTGAAACCGTCGGTATATTAAGACAGTTCAGCGCATTGGAAGCGTCGGCATATTGAGACTGTCCGAAATATTAAAGACAGCCCGACGATTTTTCCGTCCGCCGTCAAATCGATTTTCTCCGCCGCGGGATGCGCGCCGAGTCCCGGCATGAGCATGATTTTTCCCGCAATCGCCACGATAAAGCCCGCACCGCCCTTCAATACGATGTCGCGGACGAAAATCCTGAACCCCGACGGTCTGCCGATGAGGTCGGATTATCGGAGCGAATACTGCGTCTTGGCGATGATGACGGGAAGCCCGCCCTCGCCCTTCGCCTCTATCGTCTTTATCTTTTCCAGCGCTTCCTCCGAAAAATCCGCGCCGTCCGCGCCGTAAATCTTCTTCGCGACGTCCTCGATCTTCTTCGCGACGGGCGATTGCAAAGTCGTAAGGCAAATTCCAGCTTGAGGGAATTTCGCACGCCTTTACGACCTCTGCCGCGAGCTCCTTTCCTCCCTCGCCCCCCTTTCAGGAACACGTCGGTAAACACCGCTTTCGCTCCGCTTCTTTCCACTGCCGCGATGACAAAGTCCGTCTCCGCTTTCGTGTCCGTCGCAAAGCGGTTCATCGCCACGACGACGGGCTTTTTTATATACCGTGCGGATATTTTCGATATGTTTCAGGAGATTGGGCATTCCCTTTTCGAGCGCCTCCAAATTCTCGCTTAGAAAGCGTTTCCTTCGCCGCGCCGCCGTGCAGTTTGAGCGCTTTAACCGTCGCAACCACGACTAAGCAGTCGGTCTCTATCCCCGCCGCGCGGCATTTGGTATCGAGGAATTTTTCCGCGCCGAGGTCGGCGCCGAAGCCGGCTTCCGTCACCGCGTAATCCGCAAGGCTCATCGCCGCATACGTCGCCTGTATGCTGTTGCAGCCGTGCGCGATATTGAACGGCCCCCGTGAATGATCGCGGGCGTCCCTTCCAGCGTCTGCACCAGATTGGGCTTCATGGCGTCCTTCAAGAGCACCGCCATGGAGCCGACCGCTCCCGGAATGTCCCTCGCACGGACATAGTCGCCCGACTTATTCAAACCGACGATGATATTCCCCAGCCGCCTTTTGAGGTCGTAAAGGTCGGTCGCAAGGCAGAGCACCGCCATGACCTCGCTCGCCGCCGTAATGTCGAAATGATCCTCGCGCTCCACGCCGCGGCCCTTGCCGCCGATAACGGATATTGATGAGCTCGCGGTCGTTCATGTCCATACAGCGGTGGAAATAGATATTCTCCGTGTCGATATTCAGCTCGTTGCCGCGGAAAATATGATTGTCCATGAGCGCGCAGAGGAGATTGTTCGCCGCGGTAATCGCGTGCAAATCCCCCGTGAAGTGCAGGTTGATAATGCTGACATGGGCACGACCTGCGCATAGCCGCCGCCCGCGGCTCCGCCCTTGATTCCGAACGCGGGGCCCAAAGAGGGCTCCCTGAGCGCGAAGACAGACCTTTTTCCCGTGAAGCTTCTTCATTCCGTCCGCAAGTCCGATGGAGACGGTCGTTTTTCCCTCCCCCGACGCCGTGGGGTTGATCGCCGTCACGAGAACGAGCTTCGCCTTCCTCGGCAGGCCTTCGGGCAGAGAGAGTTTGGCCTTATATTTTCCGTACAGTTCCAGTTCGTCCTCGGTCAGCGAAAGCTGAGCCGCGACTTCGCGTATGTCTTTGAGTTCCGCGTTTTCCGCAATCTCGATATCCGACAGCATGGTTTCTCCTTTGTGGATTATATTATCTCTTTTACATTATAACATATTTTTTGTAAAATGGGAATAATTCTCCTATAAATTTATTTGAAAATTTTTGCGCTTTTTGCCGATTTATGCTATACTTTTCTCAACAAACGCTTCGGAGCTTCTTATGGAACAATCTATTCTTGAATTTTTTCGAGAGCCTGCGCTCTCCCTTCGGCAATATCCTCGCCGGGCGTTTTCCCTGTTCGGGAAACGCTCGTACTCGTCGCGCTCATTTCTCTCGTCTATTGGATTATGACAAGGACTTCGGAGAAAGGCTCGTGCTCGTGTCCTTTTCCACTCCATGAGCGCAAACGCCTTCTTAAAGGCGTCGTCGCGCGCCCGCGCCCCTATGCCGCGGGTATCGTATCGCGCGTGAAATCGATTCGCCCCCTCCTTTCCACCGTCAATCTGGAAGCGGATATGTCCTTTCAAGCGGACATTCCCAAATGAGCGCAGGGGCTGTTCTTTACTTCCGCTTTCCGACTGAAAAAAGTGGGCATGGCTCCTCGCGCCCGTCCTCACGCTTTTTTGGTGATGTGTTCCAGAATGTATTTGGGCGTTCACTATCCCACCGACGTCCTCGCGGGCGCGCTCGGCATCGCCTTTTTCCTGCCTGTGGGAATTTATTTACCGAAAATTTCCCCGCCTGCGCGATCCCGCGGCGGCGCTGTTCGCCGTTCTTTCCCTCGTCTTGCTCTTTATCTCACCCAATAAGAGCCTTGCGGAGCTCTCTGCCTGCATGTGCGCGGCGGCAATCGCCCTGCCGCTCGAAAATAAAATAATTTATTCGTTTTCGCGTGGAAAAGGGCTGGAAAAAAAACTGCTGCGCGCGTTAGTCGGGTTTGCATGCGTGGGCGCCGTATTCGGAATTTTTTGCCCTCATTCCCTCAGAGGCGCTCGTCATCGCAAAATGGCTCAAATATTTCCTGCTCGTGACGGCGGCAGCGCTCGGTGCGCCGCGCTGTTCAAAAAGCTGAAAATCTGAAAAAATTGCAGGGCCGAACGCCACAAGCGATTGACTTCCGAAGCGGAAACATTGTATAATAAAGAAAACGGTGCAGCGATACGGCTACAATCGGTTTTGTAACCTCGGTTCGTTTTATCTGATACAATGGAAAATTCGCTATAAAATGACCGAAAATTTTCCGCGATTGCTTTCGCGGAAACAAGTCGTGACAAAAAAATGTCGCCGCGGCTCTCCGCGGCATTACAGGAAGATACAATATGGCTGAAAAGAGAACGGTGACGATGGAAAAACTCGGTTCCCTCTGCAAAAACAG
>VOFK01004185.1_pt1 | contig 28292 bp, 53 predicted proteins | sample 5384121 | NCBI WGS metagenome assembly VOFK01 (sample SAMN12384730, study PRJNA508395) | human gut metagenome | isolation source: healthy gut J | host: Homo sapiens | reverse complement strand
TATTACGTATTAAGCTGATTTGTCAAGTATTATTTCACTGTCCATAGCTGCTCCTCCGCTCAAACCAAGTAGTTTTCATCATCTTTTAAACTTTGTTAAAATGTCAATAAAGTTTTTCAAAACCTATTTTGACAGTTATTTTGTGCATCGTTGTACAGTCAAAGATAATTTCTTTACCTGACAACAGGTTTTTTGAATAACTGATTATTTTTTATGCTTCATGACACTCAACGGAAAAATATTCATAAGAAAATATTACTATTATACGGAAAATCAAAAACTGATTTTATATGCTGATAAATCCGGACTTTGAACCGATGATTTTTATCGGAGACGAAATAAATAATATAAAAAAATTATTGGAAAAGCAATAGGCTGTTTCAATAATCTATAAAAGACAGGACTATAATTATAAATCCCGATTCATTTTGAATCGGGATTTTTTGTTTTTATTCCGCTAAAATATTTCTCACATACTGCTGCATTTCACTTTTGGAATTTACATTATGAGTACCGTCGATAATAGCCTTCTGCCTTGCTTCTGGCAAATCCGAAAAATTTTTTCATAGCTTCCGGATTCATAGCGAGAGAGCCATACCAAATCCAATAGGGATTTTTCGCCTTTTTTCCACTTTTATCACCTCATAATTATATTCTACGCAAAAGTGTTAAATATTCATTAAAGATCCGCACCGTTTGTTCTTATAATCTCACTGTATCTGTATGCGGAATCCTTTTAAGATTCTTTTTCTGAGTTTTATAGTCCACATAAGTCAATCCAAAACGTTCGGTATAGCCGTATGCCCATTCAAAGTTGTCCATAAGCGACCAATGAAAGTATCCTGCAACGTCAGTACCCTCAAGAACAGATTTTTTAAGTCCTTTGAGATAACCGTTAATATAATTGATTCTTTCAGTATCATGAACATGACCATCGGCTGAGGTTTCATCATGACATGACTTTCCGTTTTCTGTAATATATATAGGTTTTTTATATCTGTCATAAAGGAACTTAGTCCCCCAGTAAAGACAATCGGGTGTTACAGGCCACCTGTAGGGCGCATTTTTAAATCCGCCCGGATCGCTGACTATTTTATGAGTACCGTCACCGGCAGAAACTTTGTGTCCCCAGTAAACATTATGTCCGACAAAATCCAGCGGCTGGCTTATCAATTTCATATCTGAATCGGTAATTTCAGGCATATATTTTTCACATATCTTAAATTCACGTTCAGGGTATTTACCAAAGAAAATTGCATCATTATACCATACAAGACTTCCTATCGCCATATCAGGAGTGTCAAAAGCTGAACATTGAATCACGAGCCGCTTCAATATCTTCCTTAGCGTCTGAAGCAGGCATATTCATATTCCCGCAAGGAGCATATCCGATTTTTAAGCGGCGCTTCGCATAGGTTCTCAAGGTCACAACTGCTTTGCGCCATGTGCTTTAAGCAGATTGTGTGCAGCCTCAAGCAGCTCAGGTACTGTAAGCTTTAAACCCGGAGCAATTCTTCCCTGCTGATATCCGAGACCAAATATTACCTGAGGTTCATTTATGGCCATGAAATATTTTACTCTGTCAGAAAAGTTTTCAGCAACCACTTTTTGCATATTCGCTGAACCATCTTTTACAATTTCAGGATTTCTCCAGCCGCCTAGCTTATCCAGTTCAAGAGGAAGATCCCAGTGATAAAGAGTAATGTACGGTTCTATTCCGTTTTTCAGCAGTTCGTCTATTATATTATTATAAAATTCAATTCCTTTTGGATTGACTTTTCCGATACCCTCCGGAAGAATTCTTTGCCCAGTTTAAAGAAAATCTGTAAGCCTTCAGTCCTATTTCCTTCATTACTGCAATATCGTCTTTCCATCGGTGATAATGATCGCAGGCTATATCCCCGTTATCGTTATTATCAATTCTTCCCGGTATCTGACAGAACGTATCAAAAAATATTAAGTCCTTTTCCGTCCTCGTAAGCTCCGCCTTCGACCTGATAGGAAGCCGTTGTCTCCCCAAAACAAAATTCTTTCCGAAATCCATAAATTTCTCCTTTATAAAAAATTAGTATCTGTTTTATATTTTTATGATTATCTGACAAATATAGTATAGCAGTCCGTATTTTCTTTTTCAAGAGCAGATTTTGACAACTGTATTATACAATATTGACTTTTTACGGTATTCAACAGCGGTAAACATTGCATATTAAATTACTGTAAAAAAATCTTTTGCTTTTTTAATAAAAAGGTGTTATAATAATATACAAATGTAATTTCTATTGATTTCAGAAAGGAATTCAGATATGGCTATTTATTCTCTCGGCATTGACGTCGGATCAACGACAGTAAAAACTGTTATTATTGATGAAAAGAAAAATATAATTTATTCGGAATATCAGCGTCACTTTTCAAAGGTACGCGAAACTGTAAAAACACAGCTTGAAGCTGTACAGGAAAAATACCCAAACGATACTTTTAAAATCTGCATGACCGGTTCTGCGGGACTGGGACTTGCCACAGGTGCGGAAATACCTTTTGTACAGGAAGTCAACTCTGCTTTTATAGCAGTAAAGGAAAGAATTCCTGACGCTGACGCTGTTATAGAGCTTGGAGGAGAAGACGCTAAAATTATCTTCTTAACCGGCGGAGTTGAACAGCGTATGAACGGTTCATGCGCAGGAGGAACAGGCGCATTTATAGATCAGATGGCTACTCTCCTTGGAGTTACTGTTACAGAAATGGACAATATGTCGCTTTGTGCTCAAAAAGTTTATCCAATCGCTTCAAGATGCGGTGTATTTGCAAAATCCGATATTCAGCCCCTCTTAAATCAAGGCGCTAAAAAGAGAAGACATATGTGCAAGTATTTTTCAGGCTGTTGTCGATCAAACAGTATCGGGTCTGGCACAGGGAAGAATTATTGAAGGTAAAGTTCTTTTTCCTTGGCGGTCCGCTTTCATTCCTTAAGGGGCTGAGAAAAGCATTTGTTGATACCTTAGGACTTAAAGAAGGCGAAACAGCGGTATTTCCGAAAGAAGCGCCGGTATTTGTTGCCTTAGGCTGTGCTTTGTTTGCATTTAACAGTCATGACGATTTTACTATTGAATCAGTTATAAAAAAGATCGAAAACGCTAAAACAGGAAACGGTATTGTAACCGGACAGCCGCTTTTCAATTCTAAGGCAGAATATGAAGAATTTATTTTAAGACATAAAAAATGCGTCCTCGAATATGCCGATCTGCATACATATAAAGGCAACGCTTACCTTGGCATTGACGCAGGTTCGACCACTACTAAGCTTATTCTTATCACTGAGGACTGCCGTATTTTGTATCAGCACTATTCCTCAAATAAGGGTCAGCCTCTTGACAGAATTGCAGATAAACTGAAAAAAAGATTTACAGTGAAATGAATCCGGAAATTAAAATTGCCGGAAGTGCAGTCACAGGCTACGGCGAGGATCTTATAAAAGCTGGACTTTCAATAGATTTCGGTATTGTTGAAACGGTTGCTCATTTTAAAGCGGCGTCGTATTTCTGTCCGGAGGTAGACTTTATTATAGATATCGGCGGACAGGATATTAAATGCTTTAAAAAATCAAAAATCATAGCATAGACAGTATTATGCTAAATGAAGCATGTTCTTCCGGCTGCGGTTCGTTTATCCAGACATTTGCACTTGCTCTGGGATATGATATAGCCGACTTTGCGTCTCTTGGTTTATTTGCGGAAAATCCTGTTGATTTAGGCTCACGCTGTACTGTATTTATGAACAAAGCAGCGTCAAGCAGGCACAGAAGGACGACGGTGCAACTGTCGAGGACATCTCCGCCGGACTCTCCTCCTCAATCATTAAAAATGCCGTTTATAAAGTTATCAGAGCAAAATCGCCTGAAGAACTCGGTAAAAAATATCGTAGTTCAGGGCGGTACGTTCTTAAATGATGCCGTACTACGAGCTTTTGAAATGGAAATGGGAAGAAATGTGATCCGTCCGGCAATTTCAGGACTTATGGGCGCATTTGGCGCCGCTCTTTACGCTAAAGAAAAAAAACAAACGGCAGTTCTTCCACAATTTCAAAGAACTCCTTGAAAACTTTTCATATACTTCAAAATCTGCACAGTGCGGCGGCTGCACAGCAAAAATGCGGTCTTAATATTATTACGTTTGCCGACGGCAGAAAATTTATTTCCGGAAACAGATGTGAAAGGGGCGCCGGAAAAGCAATCAGCAGCGAAAACGAAAGTCTTTACGACTTTAAATATAATCTGCTGCTTTCCATGTTTGAACAGCATGTGGAAAATCCAAAAAAGCTAAGGTCGGACTTCCTCTTGCGCTTAATTTCTATGAACTGATACCATTCTGGAAAACATTATTTAACGAACTTGGATTTGAAACAATTATTTCCGATGAAAGCTCAAAGGGATATTTATTATCTGGGACAGCATACCATTCCGTCGGACACCGTCTGCTATCCGGCAAAAAGCTTACCCACGGTCATATTGAAAGCCTGCTGAACAAAAATGTTGATTTTATTTTCTATCCTTGCATGAGTTACAATATTGACGAGGGTGAAAGCGATAATCACTTTAACTGTCCTGTTGTTGCATACTATCCGGAGCTTCTGATTGCTAATAACCCCAGACTTAACAGCGATAATTTTATTTATCCGTATATGGATCTGAACAGGGAAAAGAACGTGACTTCCGTAATGTATGAGATACTGAAAAATACGGCATCAAAAGCCTCAGGTCAAGCAGGCGGTAAAAAATCATATGAAAAGCTTGCAGACTACAGAAATGAAATTTTTTAACAGAGGAAATCAGATTATCAGTAAGGCACGTGAAAACGGTCAGAAGATAATCGTACTTTCCGGACGTCCTTACCATATTGATAAGGAAATAAATCACGGAATCAAAAGCTGATTACCAGTCTGGGTATGGCTGTAGTTTCAGAAGATGCTGTTTTCCAGTACGGTCATTATCCGAATCCAGGAGTTTTAAACCAGTGGAGCTATCATGCACGTCTTTACCGTGCGGCACAGTACGTAACCACACAGCCTGATATGCAGCTTGTACAGCTTGTTTCTTTCGGCTGCGGAATCGACGCTATTACCACAGACGAGGTAAGAGAAATCCTTGAATCAAAAAGGCAAACTCTACACTCAGCTTAAAATTGATGAGATCAACAATCTTGGTGCGGCTAAAATAAGACTCAGAAGTCTTGTAGCGGCAATGGAAGAGAAATAGGATTGGAGAAATACTTATGCAATACCCTGTATTCAAGCCGGAAATGAAAGACAGCTATACTATTCTTGTTCCCGATATGCTTTTGCTGTACATTTCAAGCTTATAATAAACATTTTAAAAAAATACGGATATAATGTAGAACTGCTTCAGACCTCTACAAGAGAGGTCGTGGACGAGGGACTGAAAAATGTCCACAACGATACATGCTATCCGGCGCTGCTTGTAATCGGACAGTTTATTAATGCTCTCAAAAGCGGTAAGTATGACGTTAACAAAACCGCCTTAATGCTCACCCAGACCGGAGGCGGGCGCCGTGCGTCAAACTATATTCATCTGCTCAGAAAGGCACTTAAAAAGGAATTTCCTCAAGTGCCTGTTATTTCCTGAATTTAAGCGGATTGGAAAAAAGGCAACGGACTTGATCTTACCTTACCGCTACTTATAAAAGTTGTTTATGCTGTATTTTACGGTGATTTACTCATGTCCTTATATAATCAGTGCAAGCCTTACGAAATAAACAAGGGTGATACCGATAAAATGAGAGATCTATGGCAGCAAAAGCTCATACCGATTTTTGATAAAAGAGAGTTTCTTAAATGTAAAAAAAACTGCCGTATGATGTGTGAAGATTTCGATACAATAAAGCGTACCAAAGAAAAAGAAAATCCGTGTGGGAATAGTAGGGGGAAATTTATGTAAAATATTCTCCTCTTGCAAACAATCATCTGGAAGAATTTCTGCTGTCTGAAGGCTGCGAGCCTATAGTACCGGCGCTTATGGAATTTGTAATGTATTGCCTTGCCGGTTCCGTTGCAGACGGTAAGCTGTATCAGTTTAAATCTCAGAAAACTCTTTTCAGTAAAATTGGCTATAGCTTTATTCACAAGGTACAGAAAACAGTTATAAAAACTATAAACGAACACGGCGTTTTCGAAGCTCCTCATGACTTTGATCACATAAGAAAGCTTGCCGACAAGTATATCAGTCAGGGGAGTAAATATGGGCGAAGGCTGGCTTATTCCTGCCGAAATGGCGGCTCTCGCAGAAACCGGTACGGAGAAAAATATTATCTGTACTCAGCCTTTCGGCTGTCTGCCTAATCATATTGTAGCTAAGGGTATGTCAAGAGTTATAAAACAGGCGTATCCAAACGCCAATATAGTAGCTATCGATTACGATCCCGGCGCTACCAAAGTTAATCAGGAAAACAGAATCAAGCTTATGCTTGCAAATGCAAAAAAATAAAAAAAGGACGGATATGCCGTCCTTTTCATATTAAATATTATTTAATTGTTAAAATGTTACATAAAGGTTAAAAACGAGTTACATTTTGGTATTACAGATAGTAATATTTGTTTTCAACAGACTTGAAATTGTGGATTTGCGAAGTTTTCCACCTTTTCCACACAGTTTTCCACAGCTTTTACAGTAGTTTTTCCACCCTTTCCACACAGTTTTCCACAGTGGTTCAAACAGTTTGCTATTACAGAATGTATATTTATCCGAATCCTGGGAATAATTATTCCTGAAATCAGCTTTCGGAGGTTACAATGATTAAAGGAGTTAACAAAAAAGTTTTGGAGATCAATAATCCTCAAAGTATATATTTTGAAAAAGCGGTACTGTATTTAAAGCCTAATATGAGCAACGCACCGGAAAAACTTATAAGCCGTGAGGCAAACGAGCTTATACGGAGTATGAGTCCTAAACCGCCTAAATACGTATTCTGGCTTAAATTACTGCTTATAATAACAGCCGGATTTCTGGCGTTGGGTTCTGGTATTTATTTACTTTCTGCAATATTATTTTGATTTCGTCTTTATGTAACAAAAATATTCTGTAAAATTCTCTTGTAATTTTTCTGTAATAATGTTATAATTAATCTTGTAAACGATTTGTAAAAAAATAAAGATAATTTTGTTGTAAATTTAAATATTGGAAGTAAATTATATATGAATGAAAAAAATATAATCTGCGGAAGGAATCCTGTTCTGGAAGCATTAAAATCAGAAGCTAATATAGATACTGTATATATAAACGGCGAAGGCGGAATTTTTAGGCAGAATCCGTTCAATGGCAAAGAAAAACGGAGCTGTAGTAAAGGACGTAAATTTCCAGAAGCTGGAACAGCTGACGCAGGGAGCGACTCATCAGGGCGTAGCCGCCGTAACAGCATGTGCGGAATATGTATCTGTCGAAGACATACTTGAGATTTCTGCCCAAAAGGGTACCGAGCCATTTATAATTATTTGCGATGAAATCGAAGACCCGCATAATCTGGGCGCTATTATCAGAACAGCCGAAGCTGCCGGTGCAGACGGAATTATTATTCCTAAAAGACGAAGCGCTTCACTTAACGCTACCGTTCATAAAACCTCTGCCGGAGCCGCAAGCTGGGTTCCAGTGGCAAGGGTTTCTAATCTTGCCGGAGCAATTGATAAGCTTAAGGAAAACGGCGTGTGGATCTATGGTACTGACGCTTCCGGTGAAGATTATGACGGTGTTGACCTGAAGGGCAGTATTGCTCTTGTAATAGGCTCGGAAGGGTTTGGCATGGGGAAGGCTTATTAAAAGAAAAGTGCGATTTTTTACTTAAGCGCCCATGAACGGAAAAAAATTACATCTTTAAATGCCTCAGTAGCCGCAGGTATCTTTATGTATGAAGCTGTAAGACAAAGAACAAAGAAATAATTGAGATTGATATAAATGCCTAAAAGATTATAATCTTGACGATATATTAAATGAATATTCCGGAGGATCATCTAAAGCCTCCGTTAAACATAAATCAGCAGAAGTTCAGACGCAAACGAAAATTAACGCTGACAAACCTTATCAGAATACCGGATATATTAAAAATACCGGAATACGCAAAAAATGCAGATATAACCGCGCATTTAATATTAACGAACTGCAAAGCGCAGAAAAAGACATTGTCAAAAAACCGTCACCAAGTCATAAATCAGGAAAAATTTGCGGTTTCGGATATTAACAGACCAAACGTCTCTTACATAAATTCTGTAAAGGATATTCAAATAAATAAAGCCGATCTTCCTCCGGAGAGCTACCGATTCCATTGAAGGTTACGACGGAGCTGTGGTCACTCAAAATACCTCTGATGAAGTATATGTTCCTAAAGTACGAAAAATGAGTAATTCTACACGTGCCAAGGAAATGCGTGCAAAACGGCGGAAAAAGAAAAAAGCACCGGAATTTACCTATTCCGTTGAATCTCCGGACGGTATATATACTAACCCCGAAAAGAAAAAAAGAAAATTCATAGTAAAACGTGAAGAAGAAAATAAAAAAAGAACCAGAACCTCAAAACGGGATGGTAGAACTGATTGAATCGGCGCCTCCTGAAGCACTGGACGTTCAGATTCCCGAAATTAATCAGCCTTTCAGCGAAGGAATTTTTTGAAGAAGATAATATCAAAGGAAAAAAGAAAAAAAAAAAGGCAAATCCTACAGCAAAAAACAGTCGATAAAAGATTACGACAGCTTTGAGGACGCCCGTAAAATAAAAAACGATATTGCAGATATCAGGGGAAATATTTCATTCCAGAATTATGGTACTGCTGATAATGACTGTTTTCAGCGTCTACATAGCTGTAGGAGAAACCTTAAAACTTCCGGTACCTGAAATGCTAAGTATCAGCCGTTCACCCGAAATATACTCTTGGGTTCAGATACTGCTGCTTCTGCTTTCAATGATAGTTTCATTCGGAACAATAAAAAACGGCCTGATAAGCTTGATTAAATTCCGTGCAGACAGCGACAGCCTCACAGCGCTTACCTGCATAGCTTCTGCCGTTTCGGCGGTTCCTGCAATACTCGACCCGCAAATGCTCCATAACGAAAAGTTTTTTATTTACACTCCTGTCGCAATATTAAGTCTCCTGATCAATGCCTTCGGAAAACGTCTCATACTCAGCAGAGCGTCTTTTGAATTTTGATTTTATTTCCAAAGGATTTCAACCGTCATGCAATAGTGTGCGTTGAGGACGTAGACAGAGCGGAAAGCCTTACAAGAGGTACTATCGGAGACTTTCCTATTCTTGCACGACAATGAAGCGCACCAATTTTATAAAGGATTTTGCCAAGTATACATATTCTTCCGATACCGGAGATAAATACAGCCGTATAATCGCTCCCATTGTTATGATTTTTTTCTTTGCTGTTTTCCGCTGGTCTGACATTCTGGAAAATAGGAACTTTCAATAAAGAAGCCGTATGCTTTGCATTGTTCGTTTTTTCAGCATGCGTCAGCGCATGCGCATGTATGGCAATACCGCTTATTGCTAATATTCCTCTTGAAAAAGCGGCGAAAAAATATGTCAGAAACCATGGCGTTATGCTTGGATATCAAAGCGTTGAAGATTATTATGATATCAATTCAGTTATGATTGACGCCAGCACATTATTCCCCGAAGGTACTATAAATTTATGCTCCATAAAGCTTTTTTCAGGTACTAAAATTGATGAAGCCTTGATAGAAGCAGCCAGTCTGGCGTCTCACGGAAACAGTATTTTAAAAGATCTTTTTAATGATGTTATTTCGGGGAAAGCAAAAAAATGCTCAGTCATGTTGAAAATTTTGTTTATGAGGACTCAATGGGTCTGTGCGGCTGGATCAATAACAGAAGAATTCTTCTTGGAAACCGTGAGCTTATGAACAGTCATAATATTGAAGGAATCCCTACTAAAACAAAGGAAAATGAATTTACCGAGGGAAATCGGGACGCACTTTATCTTTCCGTTTCGGGCAATCTGGCGGCAATGTTTATAATTGAAGTAACGGCAAGCCCTGCTGTAAAAAAAGTGTATGAAACAATTGGAAAAAAATGATATTGCCGTTATTATAAAAAGTGTGGATCCGTTTATTACGATCAGACGTATTTCCTCCCTTTTTAATTATTCAGACGAACTGCTCAAGATCATTCCTCAAAGAATGGTAAAGGATTTTGACGAAGAAACTAAAAAGGTTAAAAAAAATAAGCGCTTCTATGGCTTGTTCAGGAAAATTTACTTCCTTTATACAGCTTATTATGGGCGCTAAATCCACGTAAGAAAAAAAACTGTAGCCGCAGGCGTTGCAATACAGTCTGCATCAGCATTGTTAGGACTGGGCGTCGTGGCTGTCAACTGCGTTTTGAATGCGTTTTCGGATCTATCACCTGCAATGCTTCTCGCTTACCATCTGATATGTACTGTTATAACCGTTTTTGCTATTAAAATAAGAAAAACTTTAATGATATGCCGGATCGTTTAACGATTCGGCATTTTAAAAAGGAATATAAAATGGAAAATAAAGAAAAATATAGTTTTTACAAGCAAAAGTTAAAAAAGCAAACACAATCTTTATTGATAATTTCAATTTTTATTCCTTATGGATTTTCACAAACCAAATAAAAATTATATGCAAAATAGACAAAATACAAGCTCAATTTTAATAAAATATGTAGAATATTTTGCAAATAGTTGAAATAATAAATAAAATCCAGTATAATATTAAGTGTGTTATTGTACAATTTGATAAAAGGAGCGAAACCACAATGAAACGTATAAAAAAATATAACTCTGGCAGGACATAACGGTTCAGGAAAGACTTCACTTGCAGAAGCGGCGCTTTATAAAGTCGGAGTTTCCGACAGACTTGGCAAAACAACCGACGGAACAACAATAATGGATTTTGATCCGGAAGAAGTAAAAAAAAAAAATTTCAATAGGCGACTCTGCGGCGGCATTTGAATATGAAGATATAAAAGTAAATCTCCTTGACACTCCGGGACTTTTTTGATTTTGCAGGAGAAATGATTCAGGGAATATCCGCCGCCGATACGGTTATGATAACTGTTTCAGCAAAATCAGGCGTTAAGGTCGGTACAAAAAAAGCGTATAAAGAAGCTGTAAAACAGAATAAATCTAAAATGTTTGTAGTAACAAAGATCGACGATGAAAACGCTAATTTCTATAACGTGCTTACAGAACTTAAAACCGTATTCGGTCCTACAGTTTGCCCTGTTGTAGTACCTGTTATTGAAAATGAAAAAAAATTGCTTCATTACGTAAATCTTATAGAAATGAAAGCGTATAAATACGATGATAAGGGCAATACAATTGAAACTGAAATGCCTGAAATTGAAAAAATGACTTATCGTATCGATGGTCTGTTGGAGGCTGTAAGCGAGGCTGTTGCCGAAACTGACGAAGCATTAATGGAGAAATTCTTTTTGAAGGTGAACCGTTTACTCAAAAAGAACTGATCGACGGTATACACAACGGTATGAACAATGGCATAATTACTCCTGTCGTATGCACATCAGCCGTTAATTTATCCGGTATTGACATGCTTTTTAAAAAGAAATTGCACTTCTTATTCCGTCCGCAGATGAGTCTGAACCGGTTGAAGCGAAATTAGGAGATGATTTGATACAAATTAAATGCACTACAGAAGAACCTCTGTCTGCATTCGTATTTAAAACCGTAGCTGACCCGTTTATCGGAAAAGTGTCGTATATTAAAGTCATGTCGGGCATACTGAAAGCAGATTCAACAGTTTTTTAATTCTTCAACAGGAGAAAATGAAAAAATCGGTAAGCTTTATTTTATGAAAGGCAAACAACAAACTGAAACATCAGAAGCAACCGCCGGCGATATTGTAACCGCAGTTAAAATTAATGCGTCTACTTTTGATACTCTTTGTACTCCGGAACGTAAGGTTTTATTTGAAAAATTATCTCTTCCTGTTCCATGCTATTCAATGGCAGTATGCGGCGCACAGGGGTGATGAAAGCAAAATTTCAACCGGCATTCAAAGAATACTTGACGAAGACAAAACCTTAAAATACGAACAGAATGAAAGTACTAAAGAACAGATTTTAAGCGGTCTGGGCGAACAGCACCTTGAGGTTACCGTATCCAAGCTGAAAAACAAGTTCGGTGTTGATATTGAACTGAAAGAACCTAAAATCGCATACAAAGAAACTATCCGCCGCAAGGTCAAAGCTGAAGGAAAGTACAAGAAACAAACAGGCGGACACGGTCAATATGGTCATGTATGGATCGAATTTGAACCTTGTGTAAGCGATTCGCTTATATTCGAAGAAAAAGTATTCGGCGGAGCAGTGCCTAAAAACTACTTCCCTGCGGTTGAAAAAGGGATTGCAGGAATCCGTAAAAAAAGGCGTACTTGCCGGCTGCCCCGTTGTAGGACTCAAAGCAATACTTGTGGACGGCTCATATCACCCTGTCGATTCATCGGAAATGGCATTTAAAACAGCCGCTTCCCTTGCGTATAAAGAGGGACTAAAACAGGCTGAACCGGTAATGCTTGAGCCGATCGGAAATCTTAAAGCAACCGTACCGGACGAAAATACCGGAGATGTTATGGGTGAACTTAACAAACGCAGAGGAAGAGTTCTGGGAATGGAACCCTTTTGAAGAAGGTATGACTGAAATATATGCGGAAGTTCCCATGAGAGAAATGCATAGCTTTACTATGTACCTAAAACAAGTCACAAGAGGTATGGGAAGTTTCACATTCGATTTTCTGAGATATGAGCAACTGCCTGCAAATCTTGTAGCAGAAGTTATTACAGAAAGTATTCAAGAATAAATGAAATATAAAAACTGCAAAAAAATCTTACTGGTTTTTGCAGTTTTATTGTTGACATTAAAAAAATAAAGTGATATAATATTATATGGTGATGAAATATGTCAATAAAAAATGTCGAACACAGAGCTGTTTAAAAGATATTTGCTTTTTATTATCAGTTTGTTTTGTACGGCTATGGGAGTAAGTCTGGCTGTAAAGGAGGTCTTGGCACATCTCCTATATCGTCTGTTGCCTATGCTCTCAGTTTAAATACTCCCATATCCCTTGGATATCTGCTGTTTATCTGGAATATGACGCTTCTTTTACTTCAAATAATTATTCTGCGAAAGGATTTCCAAAAAATACAGCTTATGCAAATTCCCTTATCACTTATTTTCGGTTGGTTTACAGATTTTTCAAAATACATAATATCAGCTGATTCAGTTCCGAACCACTACACTGTAAGATTAATATTAACTGTAGTCGGAATGATAACAGTGGCATTGGGCGTTACTCTTTCAGTCATTGCAAATGTGGTACTTAATTCAGGTGAAGGCTTTGTCAAAGCAATATCTGATAAACTACATTTAAAATTTGGTAATGTGAAAATTGCTTTCGATATATCATGTGTAATCATGGCGCGGTCATCTCATTAATACTATCACATAAAAATTCAAGGAGTTCGTGAAGGAACATTTATAGCTGCATGTTTTACAGGAATAATTGTAAAATTCTAATGAAAACTCTAAATAAACCCGTATGCCGTTTATTGAATATTAAAATTAATAAAAATGCGCTCTTCAATTGAAAAGCGCATTTATTTTTAATCATTATTGTTTTCTGTAGTAATTGGTTCAGCTTCAATAGAGACCTTTTTGCAATCCTACTGCCCACACCTTATCATAATTGGGGAAACTGATAGTTGCATCCGCTGTAAAATTACTGCTCTGAACCGTATATTTCAGCAGGATCAACAGAAACCAGAATATCCCTTTTCCGTTATTTCAGCGATATCCTCCTCAGGTCCGATAATGTCAAAGACAAGTCCGTAGGAATTTACCGTACAATTATAATTGGTTGGGGCATTTAAAATAGATATATCGTTTACTGTTACTGTCTTTTTGGCAAGTCCGTCAGTATTAAGCTTGACCGTTACCGTCGAGATATTTGAAAGATTCTTATAATTTTCAGGAATCTCCAGTTCAAACGACTTATTGAAATCCCAATCAATATCATACAGAGGAATAGAACCAATATTCCATGTATTGATTTTTTTCAAGCTCAGTATTCGGAGACGCAACGTTTATTGTATTAACATTCATTTCCAGACTTAATGAGTCAGCGTCAAAATTTGCGGGAGCATATCTCAGATCATAACTCAGATCCAATTTTTTTTTTTGCATATAAACCGGTATATCAATAGTAAAATCATTTGTATTAAATGTAATATTTTTAGTATCTATCTTTGATTCATTTTTTGTCATACAAAAAACAACTTCCGAGCTGTGAAATGTGTATGCAGTGTCAAGCTCCTGTTCATTGTTTACAATTACCGCATGCCTTATCAATTTTATCCAATTGAGTTGAAGGACCTGAAACTTCTATTACATTAGGGGAGTACATTTAAAATCACCGTTATCCATATAAAGACCTTCAACGGCTTTTATGTTAGGAGCTTCAACAGAAAGTTCAAATTCTCTTGTGTCAATTTTATCGAACATTACCGCCATAGTAGATGGACTAACGCTGGTAACGTCAAATTTTACATCTGACTTTTTACTTATAACATTAATCTTCAAATACTTTTTCTCCGGCGGAAGTTACATTTTCCACAACAGCCGAAGCGACAAGATCGTCAGCCGAAAGACTTCCAATGCTTGAACGGTTACCCTGAATTGTTACAGTAACTTTTTAGTTTCATAGCTTATAACGCTCAATCCGTTTTCCTCGGCAGACGTCCCTGTAATATCCACTTCAACCGGTATGTTGCTTAATGTTTTAGGCGTTGTAGGATACACCGTTATTGAAATAATAAACCAAGCGATAATAGCAATAAGAACTGAGTATATAATCATTGCTGGATTAGTGGTAAGTGCGCTCCGGAGATTATTCATAATATTTTTAACATACTTCACTTTTTACCATCTCCTTTTGAACGAAAACCTTTCCTTACCGGAAGTTTTTTTCTTAGAGTCCACAGGCTTTGGAATAACTGCCTCATGAAGATATTCATTTAATCTGAACCGTGTAAAGTCACGGACGAGCACACCATTTTCCGCAACAGAAATTTGTCCGGTTTCCTCAGAAACCACAACAATAACCGCATCGGAATTTTCACTCATTCCAATTGCCGCTCTGTGCCTTGAGCCAAGCTTTTTATTTATAAGTTCTTCCTTTTTTGAGGCTTAGGCAAAAAAACATGCCGCTGCAAGAATAATTCCGTCTCTGATAATTACTGCTCCGTCATGAAGGGGCGTATTAGGATAAAATATATTTCCAAAAAGCTCCTTACTGGGTTTGGCGTTTATTATTGTTCCGTTTGCTATCTGCTCTCCCAGTTTAGTTTGTCTCTCAATTACAATCAATGCACCTGTTTTGGTAGAGGATAAGTCCATACACGAATCACATATGGCTTCTATGGCATTATTCCACTGAGACGTTAATTCATCTGAAGAACCTGAAAAATTAAATAAATTTACTCCCAGCTTTGTACGCCCCGCTTTTCAAGTGCTCGCCTGATCTCAGGCTGAAACATAATAAGTATGGCAAGAATGCCTACGTTCAAAAATACTTTTTACTATATATGAAATTGATTTCAATCCGATAAAAGTGCTTACAAGATATGCGGCGGCAATAAGTAAAATTCCTTTAACCAGTTGTCCTGCACGAGTTTCTTTTTATAAATTTTATAAGTATGTATATCAGATACGACATAAGAAGCATGTCAATTATGTCCATAAAAGTTATCGACTGCAAAACATTCCATACCATATTTATGCCATTTTTTATTGCGTACATAACTCACTCCCCTTCCTTTTCTACCATTTACTATGTACAGAGGGGCCTTGCCCCTCCGTATTATCCTAATATAATTTTACCATAAATACAGATAATTTCAATAGTTTTTATTATATTTTCTGTATTTTTTTTTTATAGTTTTCACAAGACTTTCAACTTGCTGTTCGTTATTAAAAACAGACGGAGCAAATCTTACAGTCCCGTCCGGCGTACCAAGAGAATAATGAGCAAGCGGAGAACAATGAAGACCTGCTCTCAGGCAAAAACCGTACTGATTCAGCTTATCTCTTTGCATCCTCCGGTTTCATATCCGGAATATTAAATGAAACAATAGGAACATATTCAACTCCCGGATTACGGTAAATCACGGTTTTTTAGTATCTGCAAGACCCTTTATAAATTTTCGGCATAGTTTATCTTCATGCTGAAAAATTTTATTCGGTCTCATGTCCCTTACAAATTCTATTCCATACTTCAAGGCAATTATTCCTACAGTATTAACTGTACCGCTTTCAAATCCATCGGGAAGCATATCCGGATGCTCAAGATTCAGCGCCGAGCTTCCGGTACCGCCCTGAATCAACGGAGTTAAATTATATTTTCCATCGCTTATAAGAAGTCCTGTTCCCGTAGGACCGTAAAGACCCTTATGACCGGCAGTACACAAAAAAAATTTATTCCATCGGACATTTTTTTATATCAAGAGTTCCGCACGCCTGTGCTCCGTCCGCAATAAAGCAGATATTTTTTTCCTGACATAATTTCCCGATTTCCTTATACGGCATTATCTGTCCGGTAACATTACCGGCAATTGTACACAAATTGCTTTGGTATTATGATTTATAAGCGAACGGAAATTATTGACCGTCTCAGCAGGATCGTCTGAAACTTCGGCTATACTGAAGGTACATTTTCTTTTTTTTAGCCAATGCATAAACCGGTCTTGGCGGAAGAATTGTGTTCTATTCCGCTTATTATTATATGACCGCCTGACGACATTATTCCCTGAATCGCAAAGTTCAGCGCATGAGTACAGTTAGCTGTAAAAATTACATTTTCTGTCTGAGCGCCGAAAAAAAAGTCAGCGGCAGTCTGCCTTGTATCAAAAACCTTTTCGGAAGTTAATAAGGTAAGCGTATGACCTCCCCTGCCTGCGTTTCCACCATATTGCTTTTTACCGCTTTAAAAAATCGCATTTGCAACAGAAACGGGCTTTGGAAAAGTCGTTGCTTTGCATTGTCAAAATTAATTGTCATTGCGGCATCGCGCCTCCCAATAGCTTTCCGTATGCGATATTATATTTATCTAAAAATGCAATCACTATTTCAGGAGCTCCGTTAACAACGATCATATGAGTGCAACCGTTTTCTGAAACGTTTGCGGCTCTTTTTGACCGTGCATGTAAAGCCCTGCTCATTGAACATACGCTTTGCTTTAATGGCAAGTGTGTAACAGAGGGCATAGAGACTGCTGTCGTATTCATAGTATCACCCCCTTCTTTTGAGAATTTGTGTTCACAGGCATTTACTCCTGCAAGCACAAATTCTGAACGCAATCTTCTAAGGCGACCATTTACAGTATTGCCTTAATGCTATTCTTCCTGATGATACTATTATATGCCGGAAATTATATACTGTTCTTATTTTCGACAAGAAGCAGTACACAGTGAGCCGCCATACCTGAACCGTCTCCTGTAAAACCCATTTTTTCTTCTGTAGTAGCTTTAACGCTGACTTGTGAGATTTCGCACCCGCAGGCTTTTAGCTATATTTTCTCTCATTTGTTCTATATAAGGAGAAAGCTTCGGCGCCTGCGCTAAAACCACGGCGTCCAAATTGCCGAGCTTATATCCTCTATTAATAATGAGTCTGTATACATGCTCTAAGAGTTTTATACTGTCTGCGCCCTTATACTCCGGATCGTTATCGGGAAAATGTTTTCCAATATCTCCCAATGCAAGTGCTCCTAAAAAGCGTCCATTACAGCATGTGTAAGAACGTCAGCGTCTGAATGTCCTAAAAGTCCTTTTTCGTAAGGAATCTCTACTCCTCCTAAAATAAGCTTTCTGTTTTCTGTCAGCCTATGTACATCATATCCGTGTCCTATTCTCATTATATTTAATCCTCCTGTAAAAAAAGAAGTTGGGCTATTTTTATATCTTCGGGAGTTGTGATTTTAATATTTTTGTAATCTCCTGTGGTCATGCAGACCTTAACTCCTATTGCCTCCATAAGCTGACAGTCATCGGTAAAATCCAACTCATGCTCAAGGGCAAAATCTACGCCTTCAAAGTAAAGCCTACGCTTAAACACTTGAGGAGTTTGTGTTATGTAAAGAGAAGGACGGTGCGGAGTATCTTCAATAAGACCGTCATGAACGATCTTTATAGTATCCTTAACAGGAACTCCCAATACCGCTCCGCCGAAAACGGAAGCGTCCTTTATTGTTCTTTTTTCAATATGTGCAGGATTTACAAGGGGTCTTGCGCCGTCATGAACAGCAATCATTTCAGTATCGGGACTGATTTTTCTAAGTCCGTTTATAACGCTTTGCTGGCGGGTACTGCCGCCCTGTGCAAAGCCGTGAAGTTTTTGTAATACCAAGACTATCAGCCGTTTTGCGTATTTCTTCTTCGTCCTGACTGCGGCAGACTACAACTATATCGGTAATACTTTCGCATTTTTGAAAAGCTGTAAGAGTACAGCCTATAACATTGGTTTTTCAAGGGGAAGCAGTATTTTTTATTTACGCCCTGCATACGGCTTGAATTGCCGGCGCATACGATTATTGCAGATGTATTCATTATATTCTCCGTTTCCATAGATTTTGATGATTCTGTGATTAATCAATTCAACTCGGACTTTTAAATTTAATCGTTATTATTCTGTATCTTCATCGTGCCAAATACAATAATAGTCATCTTCGTCACCCCATGCGTCCAACCCATCAGATTGACCAACATACAATAATTCATCATTACGAATGATGATTAAGCATTGATGTTCAGGTTCCCAGGGACAATCACATTCTATTCCATATCCTATTCCGTCACCTTTCGGCGGATAAACATACAGTGTTGGTTCGGAAAGATATTCAATAAGATTCCTGCCTGATTTATAGCCTTCCATAACAGGTTCAATCTCATTAACGATTTCATCGTATATCCCCATTTCTTTCCACTCGGAATACATATACAGAAAAAATCTTACAAGATATTCTTGCAATTTAAGGAGCATATCAATATTATTATTTAAGCTATTGTAGTGTGCGATACATTTTTCAGCATACTCAACTGTTGCACCGTCATCAATAAATATTGAAACAGCCATTTCTCCCTTAAATAGCGAGGTTGAATTGAATTTTCCATCAGCAAACCAACCATTTTCATCAGTTTGCAAATCTTTGATAACTGACATCTTTCTTCTCTCCTAATCATTTTATATTATGTAATTCCACATTCAACAAAATTATAATAAATCAGAATTTGCGGTTAAGTTAGTCAAACAATAATCAGGTCGACAACTGATGATAAACCAAATTCAGAAAAATATTCCTTTGCACTTTCTTTTATTTTCAGAAAAAAACTGATTGAATTTGAATCAGAAAATCATCATCTTTTTTCGCAAAGATGAGAATAAACAATCAGACCTATAAGAAGATCATCTTTAGTTTTGTCAAGTGTATTTAAATACATATTTGAAATAGCATTTTTTATATTGCCGTTGTCTATTTCCATGATAAGTTCATCAGATAAAGCTTGTTTTTCTTTGTTCTGAAATTCCATAGAAGCAGGTGTTTCGGTATCCAGTCCGAATATCAGCTTCATTGCCGCAAAGAACACATTCTTTAATCTGTCTGATTATATAATCCTGTTCAAACATATTGTGTCATTCTCCCTTTATAAATTCCGATTTATCTTACTATCCATACTCAGCAAAATTGAAATATATCAATTATAATTATAACATTTTACCGGCCTTGTGTAAAGAAAAAAAGAACAAAATTTACAAAAAAAGCCTGCGGCAAACGCAGGCTTGATATTCAAACACTTATACCGATTTCTATTGCTCTGAGATTAATGCCCAAAAAGATTACTTCTCTTAGGAGGTATGCATTTTTCCAGTGCCTTTTTTATGGTCTCAAAGGAAAACAGACCGCTTTCCTTAATCATCTTTCCAATTAAAATAATGTTTGCAGTCCCGTTGATATTATTGTCCGTTGCAAGCTGTGTAGCCGGAATATAATGACACTCCACATCTTTTCTTTTTCACTTTTGAGAGAAACACGAGTACTGTCAATAAACGCCTTACCGCCGGCTTTTTACTTTATTAATAAATTTTTCAAATGACGGTTGATTCATCGCCATCATCAAATCCGGTTCAGTCACAAGCGGAGACGCTATGGGTTCATCTGAAATGCAAACGGAACAGTTTGCCGTTCCTCCCCTCATTTCAGGACCGTATGACGGCGACCATGAAAGTTCCTTTTTATCCATAAGACCACAGTAAGCAAGAACCTTTCCGGCAAACAAAATACCCTGACCGCCGAATCCTGCCAGTAAAATTTCCTTATTCATTTTTTTATCCTCCGTTTCCGTTATATCCTTATATACTCCAAGAGGAAAATAGGGGAATACATTCAGTTCTGAGCCTTTCCATTGATTCAATAGGCGTAAGTCCCCAGTTAGTAGGGCAGGTCGAAAGAATTTCAACTATAGAAAAACCTCTGTTATTTTTTCTGATTATCAAATGCCTTTCTGATAGCATTTTTTGTTTCTCTTATATGGGGTACGCTGTCAACGGAAGTTCTCTGCGCCAGCGCAACGCCGTCCAGAGCGGAAAGCATCTCACATATTTTCACAGGAAATCCGGCAGTTTTAGTGTCACGTCCATAAGGGAGTAGTCTGCGTCACCTGACCCGGAATAGTAGTAGGCGCCATCCCTGACCGCCTGTCATTCCGTAAATAGTATTGTTTACAAAGATGACCACAATGTTTTCGCCTCGTGTAGCGCTGTGTACAGTTTCGGCAGTACCGATAGCCGCAAGGTCACCGTCTCCCTGATAGGTAAAAACATATTTATCAGGCAAAGCTCTTTTTACTCCTGTTGCAACAGCCGGAGCACGTCCGTGAGGAGCTTCTATCATATCGCAGGCGAAGTAATCATAAGCCATTACCGAACAGCCTACCGGACACACGCCAATAGTATCCCCTTCAATGCCCATTTCGTCAATTACCTCGCAGATAAGTCTGTGAATTATTCCGTGAGTGCGGCCGGGACAGTAATGCATTGTTGTGTCAAGGAGAGACTTCGGTTTTTTCAAATACCACTGCCATTACTGAACACCTCCCAGTTTTTTAATTTCATTAAGTACTTCGTCAGGAGTCGGAACAACACCGCCGGTTCTTCCGTAAAAATGTACAGGGATTCTGCATTCAACGGCAAGCTTAATATCGTCTACCATTTGTCCCATACTCATTTCGGTGACAAGAATACTTTTTGCGTTTTCGGCAGACTTTTTATAATATCGGACGGGAACGGCCAAAGCGTGATCGGACGTACAAGTCCTGCCTTTATTCCAAGCTCTCTTGCACTATGAACGGCAGATTTTGCAATTCTTGCTACAGCGCCATATGCGGCAACTATAATATCTGCATCCTCTGTCATATACGTTTCCGCCTCCGGGCATTCTTTTTTACAATTTCATATCGCTTGTATCTTTCAAAATTCAGCTTTTCCAGTTCATCTGCCTGTAAAAACAGTGAATTTATAATATTATGAGGACGTTTATTTCCGTGACCGTTTGTCGCCCACGGCTTGTCAGTCCGGTTATTTTGTATTTCCGGAAAGGAAACAGGTTCCATCATCTGACCTAAAAAGACCGTCCGCAAGAATCATTGCCGGCATACGGTATTTATCAGCATTATCAAACGCTTTAATAACCATGTCGACCATTTCCTGAACAGATGACGGTGCATATACAAGCAGCTGGAAATCTCCGTGTCCTAAAGCCTTTGTAGCCTGCCAGTAGTCCGACTGTGAAGGCTGAATACCTCCCAATCCTGGACCGCCTCTCTGAACATTTATAATAACGCACGGCAAATCGCTTCCTGCAATATATGAAACCCCCTCTGACTTAAGGCTTATACCCGGTGAAGATGATGAGGTCATAGCTTGACTCCGGCTGACGCCGCTCCCAGAACCATATTTATTGCGGCAATTTCAGATTCTGCCTGAAGAAAAACTCTTCCCTCTTTTGGCATTCTCTTTGCCATATATGCGGCAATTTCAGTTTGAGGTGTTATAGGATAGCCGAAGTAACAGCGGCAGCCCGCTCTGATTGCAGCTTCGGCAAGGGCTTCATTGCCCTTCATTAAATTTCTTTCCAATCAAAAAACTTCCTTTATTCTTTATATTTGCTGACTTTAATAGCGCAGTCCGGACATATCAAAGCGCACATAGCACAGCTTACGCATGCTTCCTGATCTATACATGCGGCAGTAAAAATAACCTTTACTATTTCTTGCATCTTTCTGAATAACCACAATTTTTTTTTTAGGACAGGCCGTCGTACACAGTCCGCATCCTTTACATTTATCGGAAAGTACTTCCATTTTTATCATAGATAAAAAAAATCTCCTTTCTTATTTATCCCACAAAGGCTTTACAAACAGTTCCACTTCTGTTTTAGGAGAAATATTTATATCAATACCTTTTCTATAAGCGGTAAATACAAGAGGAAGTCCGGTTTCCTCTGAAATTTTCACTGCAAACTCATGGGCTTTTTCTATTTCTTCGGCAGAAGTTTCATAACCAAGTGAGGAATTATTAATAATTCCCGTATGTTTTATCCTTGCCGCCTGTTCAATTTCATACATAAGCTGAACTGCCTCTGCCGGAGTTTTGGTAAGATACCGATAGCAGTTTATGACATACAGCATGTCCGTCTGCTCCTTCATTGAATCGATCAAGGGAGCATATCTGCCAAGGGCATAGGCTCCGGCGTCATCACCGCCAACGTCTATAACAACATGACTGCTTTCGGAAATTATTCTTTCCATATCAAAGTTTACCGCAGGGATATCAAGATTGCTTCCGGCATACATAGGCGCAATCATTTCTATACTGTTTTTTTTTTTCAACAGCTCCGGAAAATCTGAAGTTCTGAAATATGGATTTACGATGTCAAGATCCACAATGGATACTTTTTTATTGTTCTGTGCCAGTCTCAGAGCGGTATTAAGTGCAATTGTGGTTTTTGCCGCCGCTGTAATGACCGGTTATAATATTAATCTTTTTCATATTTTTATTATAGTTTCTCCTATGAACAGTTATTCTGTCGAAACAGCAACTGTTCTTAATTTTCATTATAGCACAAAATTATTTAATTCAATAGAAAAAATTAATTTTCACTGTTTTTTCACTATGTATGTTAATTTTTTAACGGTTAAAATTTAAATATTATTATGCAAAAACACATAAATTGTGATTTTCTTGACAAACACCATGTATTTGATGTAAAATATAATAGATAAACTTGAAAGGACTGATTGCAATGGGTTTAACATTAACCGAAAAAAAATATTAAAGGCTCACCTTGTCGACGGTGAAATGGTAAAAGGGAAAAAGAAATAGGAATAAAAAAATCGACCAGACTTTGACCCAGGACGCTACCGGTACAATGGCGTATCTTGAATTTGAAGCTATGGGAGTTCCCAGAGTTAAGACTGAAAAATCAGTTGCATATATTGACCACAACACGCTGCAGAGCGGCTTTGAAAATGCCGACGACCACCGATTCATCGGCAGTGTTGCAAAGAAACACGGTATTTATTTTTTTTCACGTCCGGGCAACGGTATCTGCCATCAGGTTCATCTGGAACGTTTTGGTATTCCGGGCAAAAACTCTTATCGGTTCTGACAGCCATACTCCAACCGGCGGCGGTATCGGTATGATTGCAATCGGCGCAGGCGGTCTTGATGTTGCGGTTGCAATGGGCGGCGGCGCTTATTACATTACATGTCCTAAGGTAGTAAAGGTAGAGCTTACAGGCAAGCTTTCTCCTTGGGTTCTTTGCTAAGGACGTTATTCTCGAAGTTTTAAGACGTCTTTCTGTTAAAGGCGGCGTAGGCAAAGTAATTGAATACTGCGGAGAAGGCGTTAAATACACTTTCAGTTCCGGAAAGAGCTACTATTACAAATATGGGTGCTGAACTTGGCGCTACAACTTCTATTTTCCCGTCTGATGAAATTACAAAGGGAATTCTTAAAGGCTCAGCAAAGGGAAGACGTATGGACAGAGCTTTCAGCTGACGCTGACGCAGTATATGACGAAGAACTTACAATTAATTTAAGCGAACTTGAACCGCTTGCTTTGCATGTCCGCATTCTCCTGACAATGTAAAATCAGTAAAGGAAATCGGCAAGATCAAAATCGATCAGGTTTGTATCGGTTCATGTACAAATTCATCTCTTATGGACATGCTCAAGGTGGCACACATCTTAAAGGGAAGAACTGTTCACCCTGATGTTTCTCTTTCAATTGCTCCGGGTTCAAAGCAGGTTTTGAACATGCTCGCTGAAAACGGCGCTCTTTCCGTTATGATCGACGCAGGCGCAAGAATTCTTGAAAGCGCATGCGGACCTTGCATCGGTATGGGACAGTCTCCTAATTCAAAGGGTATCTCTTTGAGAACATTCAACAGAAACTTTGAAGGACGCTCCGGTACAAAGGACGGTCAGATTTATCTGGTATCTCCTGAAGTTCTTTGCCGCTTCCGCAATTGCAGGCGTTTTCACAGATCCAAGAGAACTGGGCGATATGCCTGAATTCAAGCTTCCGGAAGTATTTAAAATTAATGACAATATGGTTGTTCCTCCAATTGCTGAAGCAGAAATGGACAGCGTTGAAATCTTAAGAGGACCTAATATCAAGCCCTTTCCCTGAAACATCTCCTCTTGACGCTTCAATTGACGCAGGAGTTTCACTGAAAGTCGGCGACAACATCACAACAGACCATATTATGCCTGCCGGAGCTAAGATTCTTCCTCTGCGTTCAAATATTCCTGCTATTTCACAGCACTGCTTTACAATCTGTGACGAACAGTTCCCGTCAAGAGCCAAGGAAATGGGCAAAAAGCATTATCGTAGGCGGATCAAACTACGGTCAGGGTTCTTCAAGAGAACATGCCGCTTTAGCTCCTCTTTACCTGGGCATCAAGGCTGTACTTGTTAAATCATTTGCAAGAATCCACAGAGCCAATCTTATAAATGCCGGTATTTTTACCGCTTACATTCGTAAACGAAGCAGACTATGACGCAATTTCACAAGACGACGAGTTGGTATTTGACAATATAAGAGCAGAAATTGAAGCAGGAAAATCCGAGCTTACTGTTGTAAACAAAACAACAGGTAAGGAAATCCCCGTACTTTGCGAACTCAGCGAACGTACTAAAGACATTATTCTTGCAGGCGGTCTTCTTGACTATACAAGGGAGTCCATGAAATAATGGAATGGCTAAATATTTATCCTGCACGAGTGAGAATACGCAGTTTCCATATAGAATCAAAAAAGCGAACTTGTTGCACTTGTAGTTTGTATAGTATTATACTTTGCCCTGAATCTGCTTTTGCAGAAATTCTGTCCGAATATGAGTCAGAAAAAAAAATTAATATCATTTCCTTAATACCTGCTTTGCAATAGTTTGCATTTATAATTATTTTCACAATGGGGTAAAATATGGCTATTGATATATCAAACAGACGAGACGGTCCTATACGGCGTATAGCCATCCCTTCGCAAAGAAAAAAAGGCTTGACTTCAGACATTCTAAAACTTATTGCCGTAATTGCAATGGTTATCGACCATATTGCATGGGCGTTCATACCTTTTAACAGCATTGCAGGACAGATCATGCATGTTATCGGACGGCTCACCGCTCCGATAATGTGTTTTATGATTGCGGAGGGCTATTACAAAACCAATAATGTAAAAAAAAATACGCTCAGAGACTTGGGATATTCGCTCTGATATCTCACATCCCATACACTTATTTTCATACGGGAAAATTTGAAATTATCAGTACTACAAGCGTGATCTTTCCTCTTTTTATGGGACTAATCGCATTAATTGTTCGGGACAATCCTAAATACGAAACTTCTGTAAAAACATGATAATTCTTGTTATCTGTCTAGTCTCTATGTTCGGCGACTGGGGTGGGATTGCCGTTGTATGGATTTTGATTTTCGGAAGCAGACACTATTCCAGAAAAACTCAAATGCAGTATTTTTTGTGTTTCTACAGCAATTATGATCGTTTTGAATATAATATTCAACGCAGTTTACGGCTTTTGCTGGTACAATAATCTGTTTCAACTTGGAATATTTCTTGCAGTCCCGCTACTAATAAACTATAACGGTATAAGACGAAGCGGAAAATCTTATAAGTGGTTTTTTCTATATTTTCTATCCGGCACACCTTCTACTGCTTGCCGTAATCAGATACGTTACATTATAAAAGGAAGAGAATTTTATGGGGCTTTTTGAAAGATTGTTTAAAATCTGACAAAAATGAAAAAAAAGGATCTTTCGTACATTTACAAAATTACGGAGCTAATAACTAATAATAATTACGGCATAATAAATGCATTAAAAGAAAATATTATGAAAAAGTGATTCCGACGATGATTGTTGGCTGAGCATGGTTGATTTACTGGACGAAGAAGGTTATGCGTTTGGTATTGATTATAAATGTGAGCTTGAAGATTTTTTTATGGGCATTGAAACAGTTAAAAAAACTTACAGTCTTATCGACATAAACCTTTCTTCGCTAAATCTTAACGAAAATGAAGATGTTGAATCATGGGGTGAAGAAATTAATACCGCTTTAGGGCGGCAGAGCATATATTTGTATGATTGATATTGACAGTGAGCAGTTATGAACTGATTATAGTTAACTGCTGATGTATATGAAAAAAATTTCACATATTGCGGAAAGCAATGGGCATACAATCGACGATTTATAATTTATCAGGGAGGAAAAAAACAATGGCAAAAATTCAAATGAAAACACCGCTGGTCGAAATGGACGGCGACGAAATGACAAGAATCCTTTGGAAATGGATCAAAGAAATTCTTCTCGAACCTTATATCGACCTGAACACAGAGTACTATGACCTTGGTCTTGAGTACAGGGAAAAACAAAGGATAAGGTTACTTTCGACAGTGCCGAAGCAACTAAAAAATACGGAGTTGCCGTTAAATGTGCAACAATTACTCCGAATGCCGCAAGAATGCCTGAATATAACCTGACAGAAATGTGGAAGTCCCCCTAACGGTACGATCAGAGCAATTCTGGACGGTACTGTTTTCAGAACTCCTATTCTTGTAAAGGGCATTACACCGTATATCCCTACATGGACTAATCCTATTACTATTGCTCGTCATGCATACGGCGATGTATATAAAAATACAGAAATGCAGATTAAAGGCGGCGGTAAGGCTGAGCTTGTATTCACAGATAAGAACGGGAATGAAACAAGACAGACTATCCATGAATTTGACGGCGACGGTATCATTCAGGGTCTTCACAATATTGATAAAACAGTATCGAAGGCTTTGCAAAGTCATGCTTTAACTACGCTCTTGATACAAAAGCAGGACGTATGGTTTGCTACAAAGGATACTATTTCCAAAAATATGACCACAGATTCAAGGATATATTCCAGGAAATCTTTGACGCAGAATATAAAGAAAAATTTGATGAAGCAGGAATTGAATATTTCTATACTCTTATTGACGATGCAGTTGCAAGAGTTATCCGTTCAAACGGCGGCTACATCTGGGCATGCAAAAATTATGACGGCGACGTTATGTCAGATATGGTATCAACCGCATTCGGAAGTCTTGCAATGATGACCTCTGTTCTGGTTTCTCCTGACGGTGTATATGAATATGAAGCTGCTCACGGAACAGTTCAGAGACATTATTACAAATACTTAAAGGGTGAAGAAACATCTACAAACTCCGTTGCAACAATCTTTGCATGGAGCGGTGCTCTGAGAAAAAGAGGCGAGCTTGACGGTAACAACGAGCTTATGGCTTTTTGCCGACAAACTTGAAAAGGCTACGATTCAGACAATTGAAGACGGAGTTATGACAGGCGATCTGTATCTGCTTTCAAGTCTTGAAAACAAAAAAGAAAGTTGATTCAAAAACATTCCTTGAAGAAATCAACAACAGACTTTCTGTACTTATGAAATAAATAAAAAATAAAGATATAATTAACAAATTTCGGCGTCCGCAGACCGTAAAAGCGGAAACCGCAGCGTATTCGAATAAAAATGAAATATGCATTCGTCATGAAGAAATATTCGGAATACTGTATGCGGCGGTGGAGATAAATATGTCAAAGTCCTTGGTTTCATCACCG
>VOFK01004352.1_pt1 | contig 28293 bp, 55 predicted proteins | sample 5384121 | NCBI WGS metagenome assembly VOFK01 (sample SAMN12384730, study PRJNA508395) | human gut metagenome | isolation source: healthy gut J | host: Homo sapiens | reverse complement strand
GTTACGTATTGCCGAGGACCATCGTATTGGTGCGAGGAACGTGCCCCCCCCATTGACAAGACCATGGCGGTCCAGTGGGGCACTATGGGGTGAGCCAGCGCGGGGAACCGGGGACAGTTTGGAGGGGGTTTCCGATGTGTCCAACTATGCCTCTGCGCCAACGGGTCCCATTTCATCCCGGCCTGGACCGATGTAATCCAGCATGGCGTTTGTCAAGGTACTATGAAAAGGCCCAGCGGCTGCTGGAGGCGCTGGACCCCTAATGACCCGGAATCCATTGACAAGCGGATCTTTTACACTGAATCCTGAGGTGCTGGAGGCCATCCGGGACTGGGGAGAGCGGGCTGTCCGCAGCTGTGCCCGGCGGGCCCGGAGGAGAAGGGACCCAGTACGGGAAGCAGGAGCTGGAGAACATGGCCGCCATGATGAAGCGGGTGCCCTGGGGGGCCCGCCACCTCCTTCCATGACGCCTGCGAAACGGCGCGGGCGGTGTGCTGTTTCCTTTCGTGGAGGGGGCGGGGCCTTCCATCACCTGGGGACGCTTTGACCAGTATATGTATCCTTATTATAAGGAGGATATTGAGAAGGGATTTTGACCCCGGAGAAGGCCATGGAGCTCATTGAGGAACTGTATGTCCGGTTGACCTCCAACGTGTGGTTCCAGTCCACCCAGATGGCCTATATTTTCGGCGGCTTATTACCGCTATCCCCACCTGGATGTGGGCGGCCTGGACGAGAACGGGAGGGACGCCTCCAAACGAACTGTCCTATCTCTGCCTGCGGGCCATGCGCTATGCCAAGACCACTTCGCCGGCGGTGAGCCTGCTTCTGCACCAGAAAACCCCGGATTCCCTGCTCTATGAGGCCTGCGAATTGGCCGCAGAGGGGGGATGGGAAAGCATCCCTCCTTCTTCAACTGCGAGGGCTCTACCCATGCTGGAGCACCGGGCTGGAGGGCTGGAGGGGTACTCCCATTATACCCGAAAAAGACATCCTGGAAGTTCGGCTCTCCATCGGCCGTGTGTGGAGCCCGGTGCGGAAGGGGGCTCCAATATGGCCACACGGATTCGGGGATCATCAATGTGGCCGGGGCGGCCCTGATGGCGGTGACCAATGGGTGATGCTGCCGGAGGAATCGGACAACATGTTTGCCGGGAAACTGCTGACCTTTGAGGAAGGGCGCCGGGGTCGCTGGGGTCCTTCCATGACGCGAGAAGGCGCAGATCAAGTACGCCATCGACGAGGCCCATGCCAACCTTCTCATCTGTGAAAAGCCAGCTGGCCGAACAGTTTAACCTGCCTACCTTCACCGTTTTGCTGAGGGGGCGCTGGAGAAGGGAAGGGACGCCACCGCAGGAGGCCAAGGTCAATGTGGGGCCCACCATGAACATGTGGGGTTCGGCACCATGGTGGACTCGGTGGCCGCGATCAAAAAGGTGGTCTTTGAGGACCGGGCGGCCACCCTGAGGGAGGTCTGCGCGCCTGCATGCAGAACTTTGTGGGCTGCGGGAGGGACTTGTGACTAAGCTCAGGCTGCGCTCTAAATATGGTAATGATGATGATTTCTTGTTGATGCCATTGCCGCCGACCTGTGGAAGTGGGTTCTCCACGCAAAATGCGGCTGAAGATGTACCGGGGGCATTACTGCGACGCTGCGGTGCAGATGGTCCAGTCCAACGTGGGGCTATGGGCGCGCCATGACCCGGGGCCACCCCCCAACGGCCGCCTGGCGGGTACCCTCTCGGACACCATGTCCGCCCACCCAGCAGGCCGACACCACGGCCCCACCGCCGCGGCAGCTATGGGAAGCGATTTCCCGGCCTATACCAACGGCACCTTTGCTGAACATGTGGATCAGCCAGTCTGAGCTGATTGAGCAATCGTAAAAGAAAGGAGAATCGCCATGACAACCATCCGTGACATGCCGCTGGACTGCCCGAAGCCACCTATGTGGAGCCTGTCTACAAGGAGGCTGGGGATGCGGAATTTTACAATCGGGTCCGCACCATGCTCAATGACTACGGGTGTACCATGTCCAGTTTAACACCATCAACAAGCAGACGCTGATTGATGCCAAGGCCCACCCGGAGAATTATCCCACGCTGATGGTCCGTGGGTGGGGGTACAGTGTCTATTGGACGGACATTGCCGAGCGTCCAGACGACATCATCAACCGGACAGAAAGCACATTCTGCACCTGAGACCTGGGGGAAGGAGGGGGATCTGTGGAAGAAAAGAAGGCGATTGTTTTGACATCGGACGGTTTCCGAAACACCGACGGGCCGGGGGATTTCGCACCATTTTTCTTGCCCTCTGCGATGTCCCTGGTGCAGCAACCCCTTTGTTCTCGCCGGCGCCCCAGTTGGCGGTCAATCCGGTCAAGTGCACAGGATGCGCGTGCGGTTGCCGGTCTGTCCCTTAGGGGGAGAAATACCTGGTGCCCGGGGAGAAAATCCAGGTGGATTTTTCCGCCTGCCAGGGGTGTGGGCCTGTGTACCGGTGTCTCAAAGCGGGCCCGGATGATCACAGGGCGGGCCTACACAGCCCGTGAGTTTATCGTGGGGAAGCGGCCAAGATGCGGCGTTTTACCGGAAGGGCGGCGGTGGGGGACGCTCTCCGGGGAGAGGTCTTGCTCCAGTGGGGTGGCGTCGGAAACCCCTGCGCTGTGCCGGACCAATTATATCAACACCTGTATCAGACCTCGGCCTTTTTGCCCCTTGGGCCCATTTGGAAAGGTGGCCCAGTACTGTCACACACGGTGTTTGTGGACCTGAAGCACATGGACAGCGAAAAGCACCGGGAGCAGACCGGGGTACCAACGAGCTGATCCTGGAAAAATATTCAGAAGCTGTGCCAGGCGCTGCCCCCAGCGGGGAGGGGAGGGTCATTGTGCGCCTGCCCCTGATCCCGGGTTGCAATGACGGGGCGGAGGACGTGGCGGCGGCGGCCTGCCGGTTCGTGGGGAGCCTGCCCAAATCGCCCGGAGATGAATCTTCTGCCCTACCACAACTTAGAGAGAGCTGCAAAGTACGGTATGATCGGAGAGAGACCTGTGTGCGCTCTCCGCCTGGAGAGCAGGAAGGAGAGGGACCCGAAGCTGCTGGCGCTTCCAAAGAGCTCTGCCAGCAGTGCGCCCCGGACAATCGGGTCAGCCTGGGGGAGACGCCATCGCTGGAATAGTATGAAAACTCAGAAGCCACCCAGCGGCTGCGGCGGAAAGCTCATAAGGAAGATGGTTGGGGTTGTCCTAAGATGATGGACCTTGGGGGGCAGATACGCAATGGATCATGGTTCTTTGGCATTCATCCACATTAAAATTTTTTGCAGTGCGGACAATGCCAAGCGGGGAGAGTCTAAAACAGAGGATGCAACGCTGATGGTTTCTTGGTGAAGAAGCCTTTTGATTCCTGTTTTCTTTTTTCTTCGTCTGAGGTAAATTCATACCAGTGCCCACCGCCCTGTCCGATGCCTTCGACACTGCCGTGTTCCATTTCCGTTCCACAGTCCAAACATTTCATGTCAGGTGTTCCTTTCACATTTTATTCTTCCGCTTTTTTCATTGAGAAGAGAATGCACCCGTTCGACGGGGAAGCTGTCCTCTATGTCTATCACATCAAATAAGTGTGAGGGCAATTCCGTGCAGCCAATCAGGCTGAGATATTCACCACAGCGCGCCCGGTCCACGGCAAATTTTCCATGTCCGGCCCAATGGCGGTTACTTTCCCGCTTTTTGGGCCGGAAATCCAATACGCCTCTCCGCTTTTCAATATCTCTGTAATTGGAATATGTCCCTCTGCATTTTTGAAAGCGTGGTCGTTAAAGTAAAGTGTCTTTCCGCTCTTTGAAGCCTTTACATACCCGATCCACGCAGGGCCATCGTCGAATAACCGGTCTTTAACTCTATGTACATTAGATCGTGCGCCATTTTGGGCTCCTTTCCTTTATGGATCATCCATTTTTGGTTCTGTTTCATGATACCATAGAACCGAGAGAATGAAAATGCCCTTTTACAGCGTGTGGAGCGGGCCTGTTTTGTACAAAAATTTTTGCAGAAAGCCGAGAAAAAATGATTGACAGAGGGAGAGATTCGTAGTATTATGTATGAGCGCCTGAATGGGCGCAGTCTGCGATGATGCGGGAGATTGCGGTGAAAACCGGTAACTTCCGCGGAGTATGTCCGTGAATCGGGCGGTTGGGAATCTGCTGCATGGCGTATATCGCCATGACAGGAGAGAAAAAAGCCGGCGAAGTATGCCGGTTTTTTCTTCATGCTTATGGAGTGATACGCACGGTTAAGTGTATCGGATTCCCCACCGTACGGAGCGTGGCAGAGACAATGACACTTCGTATGTTTTAGGAGGAAAAGCAGCAACATGGCACAGAATGAAATGATCCGGATTCGACTGAAGGCCTATGACCATCAGCTGATCGACCAGAGCGCAGAGAAGATTGTGGAGACCGCCAAGAGAAACGGCGCCACCGTTTCCGGCCCCATCCCCTGCCCACCAAGAAGGAGGTTGTCACCATCCTTCGCGCGGTCCCACAAGTATAAGGACAGCCGGGAGCAGTTCGAGCGCCGCACCCATAAGCGCCTGATCGACATCAACAATCCCAACCCCAAGACCGTGGAGGCCCTGATGAGCCTGGAGCTGCCGGCGGGCGTAGAGATCGAGATTAAGCTGTGAGGAACAGCCGGCACCCTGCGGACAGGCAGGGGGAGACAGATCCCAAAGGAACGCTGGCATATTGCATTTGTGTACCCGCTGCCTGTCGCCTTATCGTGAGACAGGCGGGTCATGTTGACAAACCAATGACAGCCCAATGGTCATGTTTGCCAACCAATAACCTATTTAAGGAGGAAAACCAACATGGAAAAGGCCATCATCGGCAAAAGATCGGCATGTCCCAGATCTTTGACGAAGCCGGCCATGTCATCCCGTCACCGTGATCGAGGCAGGTCCCCGCGTCGTGGTCAGAAAAGAAGACCGAGTGGAGAAGGATGGCTACAACGCCGTTCAGCTTCAGGCTTCCAGGACGTTGCCGAACGGAAGCTCACCAAGCCAAGGAACAGGGCCACCTGAAGAAGGCGGAAGTTCCCATAAGAAAGTGCTCAAAGGAATTCAAGCTGAACAAAGCAGCAGAAGATGAACGTGGGCGACGAGATCAAGGCGGATACCTTTGCCAAGGGCGATCACATTGACGTGACCGGCATCAGCAAGGGGTAAAAATTTACCAGGGCGTCATCAAGCGCTGGAACGCCGGCGCGGTCCGGATGACCCACGGCGGCGGCCTCCGGCACCGCCATGCGGGCTCCATGGGCTCCGGTACCGATCCTTCCCGGATCTTTAAAGGGCAAGATCGGCGCAGGCCACATGGGCGCGGAGCAGGTCACCGTCCAGAATCTGGACGTGGTGAGCGTGGACCCCGGAGTTCAACCTGATCGCTGTCTGCGGCGCGGTTCCCGGCCCCAAGGGCGGCATTGTCTATCTGAAGTCCACCGTGAAGACCATCCGCGAGAAGAAGGGCGAGGCCGGCACCAGCGTCAACCCGCAGAAGGCTTCCGCACGTGCCAACCCCAGAAGGCATCCGCCAGAAACCGGTAAGGAAAGGAGAGTTTGAGAAATGCCTAAAGCAAATGTCTATAATATGGCTGGCCAGCAGGTCGGCGAGGTGGAGCTCTCCGAGGGCGTTTTCGGCGTAGAACTTAATGAGCCGCCGTCCATGCCGTCGTGGTAAAATCACCTGGCAAACTGCCGGCAGGGCACTCAGTCCGCCCTGACCCGCGGCGAAGTGTCTGGCGGCGGAAGCCCTGGAGACAGAAGGGCACCGGCCATGCCCGTCAGGGCAGCACCCGCCCCCAGTGGACCCACGGCGGCATCGTGTTCGCTCCCAAGCCCAGCGATTACCGCTATCGCGTCAACCGCAAGCTGAAGAGACTGGCTCTGAAGTCCGCTCTCTCTGCCAAGGCCGCCAGCGGTGACCTGCTGGTGGTGGATAACCTGGCTCTGGACGCCATCAAGACCAAAAGCATCAGGCCTTCCTGGACGCTGTGAGCGCCGGCAAGACCATTTTCATTACCCCCGAGGTCAATGCAATGTTTACAAGTCCTGCCGGAACATCCCCGGTGTCTCCACCACCACCGCCAAGATTCTCAGCGTGTATGACATTGTCAACGCCGAGAAGCTGGTCATCGACCAAAGGCGCTGGCCATCATCGAGGTGTTCGCATGAAGGGCGGCATACGACATCATCAGACGCCCTGTCATCACCGAGCAGTCCATGGCTGATACCGAGAACAAAAAGTACGTGTTCGAGGTGGCCAAGGATGCCACCAAGATCGACATCGCCAAGGCGGTGGAAGAGGTTTTCGGGGTGAAGGTTGTCAAGGTCAACACCCTGCGCGTCACCGGAAAGCTAAGCGCACCGGCCGGTATCCCGCCGGACGCCAGCCCAGCTGGAAGAAGGCAGTGGTTACCCTGTCTGAGGATTCCAAGTCCATCGAGTTCTTCGAAGGAATGGCATAAGGAGGTTAATGCACTATGGCTATTAAGAGCTACAAGCCCACAACGCCTGCCCGCCGGAATATGACGGTCTCCGCGTTCGAGGGCATCGACAAGAAGGCCAAGCCCGAGCGCGCCCTGACTGAGACCCTGCAGAAGCACGCCGGCCGCAACAGCTATGGCCGCATTACCGTCCGCCACCGCGGCGGCGGCAACAAGCGCAAGTATCCGTATCATCGACTTCAAGCGCAACAAGCTCGATATGACCGCGACGGTGCTCCGTCTGGAATACGATCCCAACCGCAGCGCCAACATTGCCCTTGTCCAGTACGAGGACGGCGAGAAGAGATACATCCTGGCCCCTGTCGGCCTGAAGGCTGGCGATCAGGTCCTCTCCTCCGCCAATGCCGACATTAAGCCCGGCAACTGCCTGCCCCTGGCAAACATCCCCACCGGCACCATCATCCACAACATTGAGATCCACGCCGGCAAGGGTGGCCAGCTGGTTCGTTCCGCCGGCACCTCTGCCCAGCTCATGGCAAAGGAGAACGGGAGGCGCAGATCCGTATGCCCTCCGGGGAGGTTCGTATCGTGCGCCTGAACTGCAAGGCCACCATCGGCCAGGTGGGCAACACCGACCACGGCAACGTCCAGATCGGCAAGGCCGGCCGCAAGCGCCACATGGGTTGGCGGCCCACCGTCCGCGGCTCTGTCATGAACCCCAATGACCACCCCCACGGCGGCGGCGAGGGCAAGAGCCCTGTCGGTCGTCCCGGCCCCGTTACCCCCTGGGGTAAGCCGGCCATGGGTTACAAGACCCGCAAGACGAAGAACCGTAGTGAGAAGTTCATCGTCCAAGCACCGCAACGCGAAGTAAGGGAGGAGGCAGTAAAAGCTATGAGCAGAAGTATCAAGAAAGGCCCCTTTTGCGCCCCTGAGCTGCTCAAGCGGGTCAAGATGAAATGAACAAGAACGGCGAGAAGAAGGTCCTCAAGACCTGGAGCCGCGCCTCCACTATCTTCCCCGCGTTTCGTGGGCCACACCTTTGCTGTGCACGACGGCCGCAAGCATGTCCCCGTCTACGTCACCGAGGATATGGTGGGACATAAGCTGGGCGAGTTTGCCCCCACCCGCACCTTTAGCGGCCACGCGGGCAGCAAGACCGGGAAGTAAGGAGGAGAGAAAAGAATGGAAGCAAAAGCCAACCTGAAATATCTGCGGATCTCTCCCCGTAAGGTGAAGATCGTCGCGGACCTGATCCGCGGGAAGAGCCTGGCCCAGGCCACCGGCATTCTGCTGACCACCCCCAATGGCGGCTTCCGAGCCCCTTCTGAAGCTCCTGAAGAGCGCGGCGGCCAACGCGCAGAGAACAACCACAAGATGGACCCCGAGAAGCTCTATGTCTCCGAGGTGCTTTGACGACCCCCGGCCCCATCATCAAGCGCATCATGCCCCGGGCCCAGGGCCGCGCCTATCGGATCAACAAGAGAACATCCCACGTCACCCTGGCTGTGGCTGAGAAGGCATAAGGGAGGAGGAACAATATGGGACAGAAAGTCAATCCCCACGGCCTGCGTGTCGGCGTCATCAAAGATTGGGACTCCCGTTGGTATGCCCGCAATGAAAAAGGTGGGCGATCTGGTCGTTGAAGACTACAAGCTGCGGAAGTACCTGAAAAAGACTCTGTACGGCGCCGGCATCCCCAAAGATCGAGATCGAGCGGGACAACGCCAAGGTCCGTATTTACCTGCACCACTGCGCCCGCCCCGGCGTCGTCATCGGCAAGGGCGGCGCGGAGATTGAGCGCCTGCGCCTGGAGCTGGAAAGAAGCTGGGCAAGCCCGTTGCCCTCAACATCGTGGAGGTCAAGACCCCCCTGATACCGACGCACAGCTCGTCGCCGAGAACATTGCCCAGCAGCTCGAAAAGCGCATCGGCTTCCGCCGTGCGATGAAAAACGCCATGGGCCGCGCCATGAGAATGGGCGCACGCGGCATCAAGATCAAGTGCGGCGGCCGTCTCGGCGGCGCCGAGATCGCACGCACCGAGTGCTACCACGAGGGCACCATTCCCCTGCAGACCATCCGCGCGGACATCGACTACGGCTTTGCCGAGGCTGCCACCACCTATGGCCGCATTGGCATCAAGGTTTGGATCTACAAGGGTGAGGTCCTCAGCCAGACCCTCCGCACCACCCCCCGCACCTTGGACACCAAGAACTTTAAGGAGCGTCCCGACCGTCCCCGGGCCGCCGCGATGGCAGAGGCGGCTTCAACCGCGACCGTAAGCCCGGCTATGGCAACCGTCCGCCAGGGTGGTTATAACAACAACCGTGGTCCCCGGCCCGCTGCCGGTGGATCTGCTCCCAAGGAAGGAAGGCAAAGCCTAATGCTGCTGCCTAAGAGAGTCAAATACCGCCGCGTCCACCGCGGCCGCATGAAGGGTAAGGCCACCCGGCGGTAACACCGTTACCTATGGTGAGTTTGGCTTGCAGGCCACGGAGCCGGCATGGATCACCAGCAACCAGATCGAGGCCGCCCGTGTGGCCATGACCCGTTACACCAAGCGTGGCGGTAAGGTCTGGATCAAGATCTTTCCCCGATAAGCCCGTCACTGAGAAGCCCGCCGAGACCCGCATGGGGTCCGGTAAGGGTCCTCCCGAGTACTGGGTGGCCGTGGTGAAGCCCGGCCGCGTGATGTTCGAGATCGCCGGCGTCTCCGAGGAGGTCGCCCGCGAGGCCCTGCGCCTGGCCAGCCACAAGCTGCCCGTCAAGACGAAGATTGTGACCAAAGAAGAAACGGCCCCGAGACCGAGAATGGTGGTGAATGAAGATGAAGGCAAACGAGGTACGTAAACTGTCTTCCGCTGATCTGGAAAAAGAAGCTGACCGAGCTGAAGAAAAAGGATTCTCTTCAAGCCTCCGTCTTCAGAACGCCACCAACCAGCTCGACAACCCCGTCCGCATTGCGGAGGTCAAGAAAGACATTGCCCGAGTCAAAACCATGATCCGTGAGCAGCAGCTCGCCGGCCGCTAAGGAGGAACTAAGACATGCCTGAAAACAGAACCTCTTCTCGCAAGACCAGAGTCGGCCTGGTGGTTTCGGATAAGATGGACAAGACCGTTGTGGTGGCCATCGCCGACCGCGTGGCCCACCCTCTGTATAAGAAGATTGTCAAGAGCACCTACAAGCTGAAGGCCCATGACGAGAACAACGAGCTGTGGCATCGGGCGACCGCGTGCGGTCATGGAGACCCGCCCTCTGTCCAAGGACAAGAGCTGGCGCGTGGTCGAGATCATCGAGAAGGCGAAGTAAGGAGGTGCCGTAAATGATTCAGGAAGAAACTTATCTGAAGGTTGCGGACAACACCGGCGCCAAGGAGATCAAGACCATCCGCGTACTTGGCGGCTCTTCCGTAAGTTTGGCAACATCGGCGACGTGGTTGTCGCCTCCGTGCGGAAGGCCGCGCCCGGCGGCACGGTGAAGAAGGGGCGATGTCGTCCGGCCGTGGTGGTCCGCACCGCCAAGGGTGTCCGCCGCGCCGACGGCACCTACGTCCGGTTTGACGACAACGCCGCCGTCCTCATCCGGGAAGACAAGAAAACCCCCGGGGGACCCGTATCTTTGGCCCAGTGGCCCGCGAGCTGCGCGACAAGGATTACATGAAGATCCTGTCCCTGGCCCCCGAAGTGCTGTAAGGGGGGGACCAAGATGATGAATAAGATGAAAGCATTAAGAAGGACGACACCGTCGTCGTCCTCACCGGCAAGGACAAGGGCAAGCAGGGCGAGGTCCTCCGTCGATCCCCAAGGAAGGCAAGGTGGTCGTGGAGAAGATCAACGTCATCTCCCGCCACCAGAAGCCCCGCAAGCAGGGCGAACAGGGCGGCATCATCAAGCGCGAGGCCCCCATCTACGCCTGCAAGGTCCAGCGGGTATGCCCCAAGTGCAATAAGCCCACCCGTCCCGCCCACAAGCTGTTGGACGGCAAGAAAGTTTGCGTCTGCAAGAAGTGCGGCGCTGAGATCTGAGAGAGGAGGAGTCAATGATGGCTCTGAAATGCCCAATCTGAAAGCAAAAAGTACAGGATGAAGTCGCTCCTGCTCTGATGCAGAAGTTCGGCTACAAGAGCCCCATGCAGATCCCCGCATTCGAGAAGATCGTTGTCAACGTGGGCTGCAGCGAAGCCCGCGAGAACTCCAAGGTGCTGGATGCTGTGGTCCGTGACCTGACCGCCATCACCGGCCAGAAGGCCGTGATTACCAAGGCCAAGAAGTCCGTGGCCAACTTCAAGCTCCGTGAGGGAATGCCCATCGGCGCCAAGGTCACCCTGCGCGGCGACCGGATGTGGGAGTTCCTGGACCGCCTGTTCAACGTGGCCCTGCCCCGTGTCCGCGATTTCCGCGGCGTTTACGCAGATGCCTTTGACGGCAGAGGCAACTACGCTATGGGCATTAAGGAACAGCTTATTTTCCCCGAGATCGAATACGACAAGATCGACACGATCCGGGGCATGGATATCGGCATCTGCACCAGCGCGACGACCGACGAAGAAGCAAAGGAGCTGCTGACCCTGGTCGGCGCGCCCTTCGCCAAGCTTGATAAGGAGGAGAACCAAATGGCTAAGAAATCGATGATCCTCAAGCAACAGCCCGAGCCTAAGTTCTCCAGCCGCCGCTACAACCGGTGCAAGCTGTGCGGCCGTCCCCACGCCTACCTCCGCAACTACGGCATTTGCCGTATCTGCTTCCGCGAGCTGGCCTACAAGGGACAGATTCCGGGCGTGAAAGGCTTCCTGGTAAAAAGTCATGCGCGGCGTTTCGCCTGTACCGGATGCGAACCGGTCGGCGTTCCCAGGGGCGTGCTGCTGAAGTCATGACGGGGGCTAGCGGAGAATGGTCTGGCCGGCGGCGCGGCAATAGGTTCCACGCGTCCGGCCGGCTGAACCGTGATACCTTGCCGCTGATACAGGCGCTGCCCTGTAATCTTAAAATAGGAGGTAAACAAACATGCACATCACAGATCCCATTGCGGATATGCTGACTCGTATCCGTAACGCGAACAACGCCAAGCATGACACCGTGGACGTCCCCGCGTCCAACATGAAGAAGGCCATTGCCCAGATTCTGCTGGAGGAAGGGTACATCAAGAACGTCCAGCTGATCGAGGACGGCGGCCAGGGCGTGATTCGTGTCGCCCTGAAGTACGGCTACCCCGGCAAAGAGAAGGTCATCATCCGGCCTGCGCCGGTGTCCAAGCCCGGCCTGCGTGTTATGCCGGTGCTGACGAGCTGCCCCGTGTTCTGCGTGGCCTGGGTGTTGCGATCGTGTCCACTTCCAAGGGCGTCATGACCGACAAGAAGGCCCGTGAGGCCCATGTCGGCGGCGAAGTCCTGGCGTTCGTGTGGTAAGGGGAGAGGTTAATAGGAATGTCTAGAATCGGTAGAATGCCCATCGCCATCCCCCCCGGCAATGTGGAGATCACCATCGGCGAAGGCAATCGTGGTCACCGTCAAGGGGCCGAAGGGCACCCTCACCCAGCAGTTCCATCCCAACATGACCCCCATCCGCCATGGAGGACAACGTCATCCATGTGACCCGCCCCAACGACGCCAAGGAAAACCGCTCCCTCCACGGCCTGACCCGCTCTCTGCTGCACAACATGGTGGTAGGCGTTACCGAGGGCTTCAAGAAGACCCTGGACGTCAACGGCGTGGGCTACAGAGTGAGCCAAGGACGGCAACAAGCTCGTCATGAACATCGGCTACTCTCACCATGTCACCATGGAAGAACCCGAGGGCATCACCATCGAGGTGCCCGATCCCAACAAGATCATCATCTCGGCGGTGACAAACAGCAGGTGGGCCAGTTTGCCGCTGAAGTCCGCGAGAAGCAGTCCGCCCGAGCCTTATAAGGGCAAGGGTATCAAATACGCTGACGAGGTCATCCGCCGCAAGGAAGGCAAGACCGGCGTCAAGAAGAAGTAAGGAGGTGTGCCACTATGATCAAGAGACCTAATACCAACGCGCAGCGTCTAAGCGCCATAAGCGCGTCCGCGGTAAAGATTTCCGGCACGCCCGAGAGACCTCGCCTGAACGTCTTCCGCAGTGAGACCAACATCTATGCCCAGATCATCGACGATGTGGCGGGCAACACCCTGGTCTCCGCCTCCTCCCTGGAGAAGGAGTTGAGGGCCGGCGGCAACAACTGTGAGGCCGCCCGCGCAAGGGCGGCAAGCCATGGCCCAGCGCGCCAAGGACAAGGGGATTGAGAACGTGGTCTTTGACCGCGGCGGCTATCTCTATCCACGGCCGCGTCCAGGCTCTGGCAGAGGGTGCCCGCAAGGCTGGCCTGCAGTTTTAAAGGGAGGAGGAAAACGAACATGCCCAATAGATTTGGAAAAGAGAACCCAGCGAGTTCGTGGAAAAACTCGTTTCCCTGAACCGCGTGTCCAAGACTGTTAAGGGCGGCCGCGTCATGAAGTTTTCCGCCCTCATGGTGGTGGGCGACGGCAAGGGCAACGTGGGCTTTGGCACGGGCAAGGCCGCCGAGGTGCCCGAGGCCATCCGCAAGGGCCTGGAGGACGCCAAGAAGAACCATGATGATGACCGTGTCCATGTCCGGCACCACCATCCTCACGAGACGATCGGTGAGTTCGGCGCGGGCCGCGTGCTCCTGAAGCCCGCCGCCCCCGGTACCGGCGTCATCGCCGGCGGTCCCGTGCGTGCGGTCATGGAGGCAGTCGGGATCACCAAGGACATCCGTACTAAGTGCCTGCGCTCCAACAACCCGAATAACGTGGTCAAAGCAACCATGCGGGCCTGAAGGCTCTGAAGACCCCTGAGGAAGTGGCCCGTATCCGCGGTAAGAGCGTGGAAGAGATCGTGGGTTAAGGAGGACGTTCCCAATGGCTAAACTGAACATCAAGCTGGTTAAGAGCCTGAACGGCCGCCTGGAAAAGCACATCGCTACCGCGCATTCCCTGGGTCTGCGCAAGATCGGTCGAAACTGTTCAGCCCGACAACGCCCAGCCACCCGCGGTAAGATCGCCCACATCGGTTACCTCCTGCAGGTCACCGGAAGAACAATAAGGAGGACAAGTAGATGAATTTACATGAACTTTCTCCCGCCGCCGGGTTCTACCCATGTGAATAAGCGCAAGGGCCGTGGTACCGGCACTGGCAACGGCAAGACCGCAGGCCGCGGACACAAGGGGCCAGAAGGCCCGCTCCGGCGCGGCAAGCTCCGCATCGGATTTGAAGGCGGCCAGATGCCCCTCGCACGCCGTATCCCCAAGAGAGGCTTCCATAACATCTTTGCAAAGCCCCTTGAGTCCGTCAACGTCTCCGGTTCTCGACAAGTTCGACGACGGCGCTGTCGTTGACGCGGCGAACGCCCTGCTGGAAAAAAGGCATCCTGCACGATTGCAAGTACGGCGTCAAGATTCTTGGCAACGGCAGCCTCACCAAAAAGGTCACCGTCCGGGCTGCCGCCTTCTCCGCCTCTGCCAAGGAAAAAATCGAAAAGGCGGGCGGAAAGGCCGAGGTGGTCTGAGTGATTACAACCATCCGTAACGCATGGAAGATCCCGAGCTGCGCCGGAAGATTCTCTTCACGCTGTTCGTTCTGATCTTCCGCTTGGGCTGCGCCATGTTCCGGTTCCCTACGTCAACGTAAGTGAACTGGCGACCTACTTCTCTCAGCAGCTGTCTGGTACGGTCCTGGGCCTGTACAACGCGATGTCCGGTTCTGCGTTCTCGCAGGCGACGGTCTTCGCCATCGGTATCCAGCCGTACATCAACGCATCCATTATCATTGAACTTCTCGCCATCGCCATCCCCGCCCTGGAGCGTCTTGCCAAAGGAGGGCGGCGAAGAAGGCCAGAAAGAAGATCCAGCCATCACCCGCTACACCACGGTCGGCCTTGCCCTTCTTCTGATGGGCTTTGCATATTATGTGATGCTCAAGAACTACAACCTGCTCAACGAGACCGGCTTCCTCGCAGGCCTTGTCATCGTCCTGACCTTTACGGCAGGTGCCGCCTTCCTGATGTGGGTGGGCGAGCAGATCAACCAGTTCGGCATCGGCAACGGCATCTCGATGATCCTGTTCGCAGGCATCGTGTCCCGCATCCCGTCGCTCGTCAGCGGCGTGAAGAACTGTTGCCTCGCTGACATGCCTCCGGCGCGATCAACAGTGGTGACACCGCGATCCTGCTGGTTCTCGGCATGCTGCTGATCGTTGTGTTCATCGTGTTCATCACGAACTCCGAGCGCCGGATCCCCGTCCAGTGTGCCAAGCGCGTGGTCGGACGCAAGATGTATGGCGGTCAGTCACGTTCAACCTGCCGATCAAGGTCAACATGTCCGGCGTTCTGCCGATCATCTTCGCACAGTCCATTGCGACTCTCCGCGACGATCATCGCCTTCACCGGCACCGGCAGCAGTTCCTTCTGGACCTGGATGAACACCTATATCTTCGACACGAAGAGCGCGTTCTACATCGTCTGCTACTTCCTGCTGATCATTGCGTTCAGCTACTTCTATGCAACGATTCAGTTCAACCCGATCGAAATCGCCAATAACCTCAAGAAGAACGGCGGCTTCATCCCTGGCTTCCGCCCGGGCAAGCCGACCTCGGACTTCATCCTGAAGGTTATCAACAAGATCACGCTCTTTGGCGCTCTGTATCTGGCGATCGTCGCGATCCTGCCGATCATCGTCGGCATCATCATCAAGAACGGCAGCCTCGCGATCGGCGGCACGTCCGTCATCATCGTGGTCGGCGTTGCGCTTGAGACGGTCAAGAGCCTCGAGGCCCAGATGCTCATGCGTCACTACAAAGGCTTCCTGGAGTAATTGGAGGAAGATGCTATGAAGCTGATTCTTTTGGGTGCTCCCGGTGCCGGAAAGGCACACAGGCGGAGATCATCAGCAAGAAGCTGAACATCCCCACCATTTCCACCGGCAACATTCTTCGCGAAGCGATCAAAAACGGAACCGAAACCGGCCTGAAGGCCAAAAGCTTCATGGACGCTGGCAAGCTCGTTCCGGACGATGTCATCATCGGCATCGTCCGCGAGCGGGTCGCCCGCGACGACTGCGCGAACGGCTTCATCCTTGACGGCGTGCCGCGCACGATCCCGCAGGCCGAGGCGCTTGAAGCCGCCGGTATCCACTTTGACGCTGTCGTCTCCATCGAGATCGATGACGCCGTCATCGAAGCGCGCATGACCGGCCGCCGCGTCTGCGGCAGCTGCGGCGCGAGCTTCCACATCGTCGCAAACCCGCCGAAGGTCGACGGCGTCTGCGATCTGTGCGGCGCAGCGCTCACCGTCCGCAAGGACGATGCGCCGGAGACGGTCAAGAACCGCCTCAAGGTGTTCCACGCCGAGACGGAGCCGCTGAAGGACTTCTACAAGAAGCTCGGCAATCTCAAGCTGGTGGAAGGCAACCAGCCCATTGAAAATGCAACCAGAGACATTCTGGCGGCATTGGGTGAATAAACATGATTTCAGTTAAAAATGAGCGCGAACTGGTGATTATGCGCAAGGCCTGTAAAATTACCGCGGCAGCGCGTGCTTTGGCAGGCGAAATGGTAAGGCCGGGCGTAACGACCAAACAGATCGACAAGGCGGTATATGAATTTATCCTGTCGCAGGGAGCAAAACCGACGTTCCTCGGTTACGGGGGCTTCCCGGCCAGCACCTGCATCTCCATCAACGAAGTCGTCATCCACGGCATTCCGGGCAACCGGGTGCTGAAGGAGGGCGACATCGTCTCGGTGGACGTGGGCGCGACATGGGGCGGTTTTACTGGTGACTGTGCCGCTACTTTCGCATGTGGGGCAATCTCCCCCACGGCGCAGAAGCTCATTACGGTAACAGAACAGAGCTTCTACGAGGGAATCAAATTTGCACGTCAGGGCAACCGGATCTCCGACATCGGCCACGCGGTGCAGACATACGTGGAAAGCCATGGATTTGGCGTTGTCCGCGCGTTTGTCGGGCACGGCGTCGGCGAAAAGATGCACGAAGAACCGGAGGTCCCAAATTACGGTTCCCCCGGCAGAGGCCCGCGTATGGTCAAAGGCATGACCCTGGCAATCGAGCCGATGGTCACAGAGGGTACGTACGACGTACGCGTCCTGAAGGACGGTTGGACGACTGTAACTGCCGATGGCAAGCTTGCGGCGCACTATGAAAACTCGATCCTGATTACCGACGGCGAGCCGGAAATCCTCACCGTCACAGAGGGCCTGTAAGATATGGAAGTTGACAGATCGAGCCTGATCGTCTCAAAAGCCGGCCGGGACAAGGGGCAGCTGTTCTTCGTGATCGACGCGGATGAGCAGTATGTCTACCTGGCTGACGGAAAGAGCCGCAAGCTGGAGAAGCCAAAGCGCAAAAAGCGCAGACACGTACAAGCGGCCTTCCAGACGGAGTCGCGAATCGCCGAGAAAATTCGCAACGGCGAGAAGGTACTCAATAGCGAATTACGAAAAGAATTGGCCAGCTTCGGCCAAAAACAAAGTCAAAACCAAGGGGGTTAATTGATCTTGGCAAAAGACGACGTAATCGAACTTGAGGGCATCGTTACCGATGCACTGCCGAATGCCATGTTCTCCGTCGATATCGGCGGCGGGCACACCATTCTGGCACACATTTCCGGCAAGCTCCGGATGAACTTTATCAAGATCCTGCCCGGTGATAAGGTCACGGTGCAAATGTCGCCGTACGATCTGACCAGAGGAAGGATCACATGGAGAAGTAAATAGAGACTTGAGGTCTCAATGGAGGTTAACAGTATGAAAGTAAGACCGTCCGTGAAGCCCATGTGCGAAAAGTGCAAGATCATCAAGCGCAAGGGCCGTGTTATGGTTATTTGCGAAAACCCGAAGCATAAGCAGAGACAAGGTTAATAGGAGGTGCTCTGAAGTAAATGGCACGTATTGCTGGTATTGACCTGCCCCGTGAGAAGCGAATCGAAATCGGTTTGACCTATATCTACGGTATTGGCAGAACTAGTGCGCAGAAGATCCTCGAGATGACCGGCATCAACCCGGACATCCGCGTCAAGGACCTGACCGAAGATCAGGAAGCTGCTCTTCGTGACGTCATCGACAAACATTTCACCATTGAGGGCGACCTCCGCCGTGAAGTTGCGCTGAACATCAAGCGCCTGACGGAGATCGGCTGCTATCGCGGCGTCCGTCATCGCCGTGGTCTGCCCGTTCATGGCCAGAGAACCAAGACCAACGCCCGTACACGCAAGGGCCCGAAGAAGACCATTGCGAATAAGAAGAAGTAAGGAGGGATATGTAAATGGCTAAAGCAGTAAAGAAAGTTGTCAAGCGCCGTCGTGAGCGCAAGACGATCGAAAAGGGCGCCGTGCATATCCGCTCGTCCTTTAACAACACCATGGTCACCGTGACCGACGCCAACGGCAACGCCCTGTCCTGGGCCTCCTCCGGCGGCCTCGGCTTCCGCGGCAGCAGAAAGTCCACCCCGTACGCCGCGCAGATGGTCGCAGAGACCGCTGCAAAGGCAGCTGTGGAAAACTATGGTCTGAAGACTGTCGAAGTCTTCGTCAAGGGCCCCGGCCAGGGCCGTGAATCCGCGATCCGCGCGCTGCAGTCCGCAGGTCTCGAGGTCACGCTCATCAAGGACGTCACCCCGATCCCGCACAACGGCTGCCGTCCGCCCAAGCGCCGCCGCGTTTGATGAAGGAGGAGAATTGATATGGCAAAGAATACACAGCCTGTTCTGAAGCGCTGCAGAACGCTCGGCGTTTCTCCCGCAGCCATGGGCTACTCCAAGCAGTCCAACCGCAATCCCGGCGGCAAAAGAAGAACCAAGAAGTCTGAGTACGGCACGCAGCTGACCGAAAAGCAGAAGGTCAAATTCGTGTACGGCATTCTCGAGAAGCAGTTCCACACCCTCTACGAGAAGGCCGAGAGCATGAAGGGCAACACCGGCGAGAACCTTCTGAGCCTGGTCGAGCGCCGTCTTGACAACGTTGTTTACCGTCTTGGCTATGCTTCCACCCGCCGCGAGGCCCGTCAGCTGGTCAACCACGGCCACTACACCGTCAACGGCAAGCGCGTCAACATCCCGTCCTACACCGTCAATGTCGGCGACGTCATCGCCGTCTGCGAAAACAGCTGCTCCACCACCCGTTCAAGAAGATGAAGGAAGGACGCCCATCGCTGCTTGCCCCAGTGGCTGGAAAGAGAAAAGAACACCCTCAGGGCAAGGTTATCGCCCGCCCGCAAGGACGACATCGACTTCGAGATCGCAGAACACCTCATCGTCGAATTGTACTCCAAATAATACGCTTCCCCCTCGGAATGACGATACGGCAGGCCGCCGGTCTGCCGCCGTAGTTAAAAGGAGGGTAACAAATGGTAGAAATTGAAAAGCCGCGCATTGAATGCATCGAGAAGCCCGGGAAGACGTCTCCTACGGCAAATATATTGTTGAGCCTCTGGAACGCGGATGGCACCACGTTCGGCAACTCCCTCGCCGGATTCTTCTTTCCTCGCTGCCCGGCACCGCAGTCACCTGCATCAAGATTGCAGGGGTGCAGCATGAGTTCAGCTCGATCCCCGGTGTGAAAGAGGACGTAACAGAAATCGTCCTGAACGTAAAGGGATCATTGCCAAGCTCCACAGCGAGGGGGTACCAAAACAGTGTACATTGAGGCCTCCGGCGAGGGGGTTGTCACTGCCGGTGATATCAAAGCTGAAAGCGAGGTTGGAGATCCTTAACCCCGAGCATCCCATCGCAACGCTGGGGCCTGACGCCAGTTCTGAATATGGAACTGACCTTGTCCCACGGCAGAGGTTATGTCCCCGCAGACCGGAACAAGACCCCCCAGACGGTGATCGGGGTGATCCCCGTGGACTCGGTCTATACCCCTGTCAAAAGGTCAATTATACGGTGGAAAACACCCGCGTAAAGCGACGCCACCGGACTTTGACAAGCTGACCCTGGAGGTTTGGACCAACGGGACCATCAACGCCCGGGACGCCGTTTCCCTGGGGGCCCGGATTCTCTGCGACCACTTTTATGCTCTTTACAGATCTCAGCGAGACCATGGGCAACAAGTCCACGGTGGTGGAAAAGTCTCCCGACATCCGTGACAAGGTGCTGGAGATGACCATTGAGGAGCTGGATCTGTCTGTCAGAAGCTTCAACTGCCTCAAACGTGCCAACATCAACACTGTGGAGGACCTGATCTCCAAGACAGAGGATGAGATGATGAAGGTACGGAACCTGGGCCCGGAAGTCTCTGGAAGAAGTTATCAACAAACTGGCCATGATGGGGGCTTTCCCTGGCCAGCGACGACAATTGACCCAAGGTTCGGCACTGCTGAACCATCAATACCGAAGGGAGTTGAACCAACATGTCCGGTAATCGTAAGCTTGGCAAGCGGACCGATCAGCGGAAGGCCATGCTCCGCGCTATGGTGACCCATCTGCTGGAGAACGGTCAAATTAAGACCACCTGGCACGTGCCAAGGAAGTGGCCCCCTGACAGAGAAGATGATCACGCTGTCCAAGAAGAATGATCTGGCCGCTTACCGTCAGGCTCTGGCGTTCATCACCAAGGAGGACGTGGCACACAAGCTGTTCACCGAGATGAACCAGAAATACATGAGCCGTGACGGCGGCTATACCCGGATCGTGCGCATGGGCCCCGCAAGGGCGATGCGGCCGAGATGGCTATTATCCAGCTGGTTTAAGAAAAGAGAAAGAGACCCGTTGCCGAGGCTGTGGCAGCGGGTCTTTTGCTATACCAAAGCATAACAAAATGGCCATGTGCCCCCTGACAGCGGCGCGGCCAGAAAATTACAGCGCGTGGGCCGGGGCGCTTAGAGTTGCACCGGGGGAAAACTATGCTAAAATCCCATAGAAGAAAAACAGGAAAGGAAGGGCGAGACAGATATGAAGGTACTGTTTGTCAACTGCTGTATCCGGGGGAGGCGTCCCGGACCCTCCGGCTGTGCCGGGTTGCCATCGAGGCGATTCACACCACCTTCCCCACCGCGGAGGTGGGAGGAGCTCACCTGGACCAGGAGGCGCTGCTGCCCTGCACAGTGACGCTGGCCCAGCGCCATGCGCTGGAGGTGGCCCAGGCGTTTGACCATCCCATGTTCCGTTATGCCCGGCAGTTTGCCGCCGCCGATGTGATCCTGGTGGGGCGCCTTATTGGGGAGTACCAGTTCCCGGCGCTGCTGCGGGTGTTATGTGGAGCATATCTCCGTTAGTGGGTTGACCTTTGCCTATGGAGAAGACGGACGCCCCCATGGTCTGTGTAAAGGGGATCGTCTGTTTTATCTGACCACAGCCGGCGGACCCATTCTGGACCGGAACTGTGGCTTTGACTATCTGAAGACACTGTTGGGCAATATGATGGACTTCAAAAAAATGGACTATGTGGCCGCTGAGTGCACCGACGTGATCGGCTATCCGTGGAAGAAGAGCTGCAAAAAGCGGAGGAACAGGTGCGGGCCCAGATTCAAAGCTGGCGGTAACCTGCGCATGCGGGAGAGGAGGTTACGCGGTGGGAGAGTGGAAAGCATATCATTACCATCGGCCGGGAATACGGGGCCGGGGGGCAGAAGTGTGGCCAAAAAAGAATTTCCGATCTGCTGGTGATTCCCCACTATGACAAGGAAATCATTCAGCTGGCAGCGGAAAAGACAGGCCTTTCGGAGGAGATGATCCGGGGACCGAGGAGCATGAGAGGCGGAAAAAAACCCTCCTCAACTGGTTTCTCCCCCAGCGGCTCTGCCTCCGCCTATGACCAGGCAATTTTGGCCCAGGCCCAAACCATTCGCAAGATCGCGGGCAGGGGCCCTGCGTCATTGTAGGGCAGGGGGGCGGACTATATCCTCCGGATTTTCCCCACCTGGTCAATGTCTTCCTGTATGCGGAAAAGAAGGACAAGGTCCGCTATGCCATGGAGACCTACGGGGAAAGCTATGAGCAGGCGGTCCGCCGGGTGCGCCACGCCGACGCGGCCCGGGGAGTCCCTATTACCATTACCTGACAAAGGCCAAATGGGGCGACTTGAAAAATTACCACCTGACCTTGAACAGCAGCCCAGTGGGCAAGCAGGCCTGTGCGGAGATCATTCTCAGTATGCCAGCAGGAAAAACGGATGAGGAAGCGAAAAAATACGGCGGCGGCACTCGATCAGGTGCCGCCGCCGTGTTTCTGACAAAGAAAGGTGTCCCACAAAAAAGACCGAAGAAAGGATTGGACTTTCCCGGCATAAGTGGTAGAATACCTTGATATTATCTGCGGAGAAGGAAGGAATTTCCTCCCACTCTGGGGACAGTATAGCAGAAATCAACGAAAAAGACAACAGGTTGAAAAGTTTTTTCCACGCCCCCCGCGTGATCGCAAAAATCAGGATACGACACCTTTTCAACGAAAGGACTGGTCAAGAGCAATGGTAAAGGATGTATACTACGGAAAAACCCTGCGCAAGAGCTATGCCCGCCACGAAGAGATCCTGGAGATGCCCAACCTGCTGGAGGTCCAGAAGAGCTCCTACAAGTGGTTTTTGGACACTGGTCTCCAGGAAGTGTTCCGGGATGTGGCCGCCATTGGTGACTACGCTGGAAATTTGGAGCTCTCCTTCATCGACTTCACCATGGATGAAAAGCCCAAGTACTCTGTGGAGGAGTGCAAGGCCCGGGACGCCACCTATGCCGCCCCCCTGAAGGTGCGGGTGCGTCTGCGCAACAAGGAGACCGAGGAGATCAAGGAGCAGGAGATCTTCATGGGGGATTTTCCCCTGATGACCAAGGGGGCACCTTTTGTCATCAGTGGGGCGGAGCGGGTCATCGTCTCCCCAGATCGTCCGTTCCCCGGCATGTACTATGCCCGCACTGCGGACAAGGCGGACAACATCACCTACGCCTCCACCGTCATCCCGTACCGGGGCGCCTGGCTGGAGTATGAGACCGATCTGTCTGACATTTTCAACGTCCGCATCGACAAGAACCGCAAGCTGCCGGTGACCTGCCTGATCCGGGGCGGTGGGGTCCCCAGACCGACAGTGAAATCCTGGAGCTGTTTGGAGAGGACCCTGCTGGTGAGCACCCTGAGAAGGACACCTGCAAGACCCGGGAAGAGGCCATGCTGGAGATCTACCGGAAGCTCCGGCCCGGAGAACCCCCCCACTTTGGACTCAGCGGAGTCCCTCATCAACAGCCTTTTCTTTGACGCCCGCCGTTATGACCTGTCCGCAGTGGGACGGTATAAATTCAACAAAAAGCTCTCCCTGTGGCCCTCGGCTTTCCGGCCAGAAGCTGGCCGCGCCGGTGGCGGACCCCGCACCGGTGAGATCATTGCCGAGGCGGGCCAGACCCCTGACCCGGGCCCAGGCCCAGGAACTGGAGAACCGAGGGGTGTCTGAGGCCATCGTGGATGTGGACGGGCAGAGCGTCAAGGTTTTCTCCAACCGCATGGTGGACATGGCCCAATTTGTCTCCTTCGACCCTGAGGCGTGCGGCATTACCGAAAAGGTTCGCTTCGAGGTCCTGTGCGAGCTGCTGGACCAGTTCGGCCAGGACGAGGCCGCCCTGAAGGAGGCTGTGGCCGAGCGCAAGGACGACCTGGTGCCCAAGCACATCATTGTGGACGACATGATGGCCTCCATCAACTACCTGTGCTCCCTCTCCCACGGCGTGGGCACCCCCGATGACATTGACCACCTGGGCAACCGCCGCCTGCGCTGCGTGGGCGAACTGCTCCAGAACCAGTTCCGCACTCGGTTTTAGCCGGATGGAACGGGTGATTCGGAGAGAATGACCATTCAGGACCTGGACATTGTCACCCCCCAGTCCCTCATTAACATCCGTCCTGTGACGGCGGCCATCAAGGAGTTCTTCGGATCGTCCCCCCTCAGCCAGTTCATGGATCAGACCAACCCCCTGGCGGAGCTGACCCACAAGCGCCGTATGTCGGCCCTGGGTCCCGGCGGCCTGTCTCGTGACCGGGCCTCCTTGATGTCCGGAGACGTCCATTACAGCCACTATGGCCGGATGTGCCCCATTGAGACCCCCGAAGGTCCCAACATCGGTCTGATCTCCTATCTGGCCTCCTACGCCCGCGTGAACCGGTTCGGCTTCATTGAGGCTCCTTACCGCAAGGTGGATAAGCAGACAGGGTTCCTCACCAATGAGGTGGAGTACATGACGGCCGGATATTGAGGACGAGTTCATGGTGGGCCAGGCCAACGAGCCGGTGGATGAGAACGGCTGCTTCGTCAACGAGCGCATCACCTGCCGCCACCGCAACGAGATCATCGAAGGTGGACCGGGACCAGGTGGACTATATCGACGTCTCTCCCCAGATGATGTTCTCCGTCGCTACCGCCCAGATCCCCTTCCTGGAGAACGACGATGCCAACCGCGCCCTTATGGGCGCCAACATGCAGCGCCAGGCTGTACCCCTGCTCACCACCCAGGCCCCCATTGTCGGCCACAGGGATGGAGCATAAAAACTGTATCGACTCTGAAATTGCCGTTCTGGCCGAGGGGATGGGGGAAGTGACCCGGGGTCTCCGCCCACCAATGTCACGGTTCGGTATGACGGAGGGATGTGGTGGATATCCCTTATTAAGTTCCTCCGCTCAAACCACACAACCTGCATAAACCAGCGGCCCATTGTGTCCCTCCGGGACCGGGTGAAAAAAGGGGATGTCATCGCGGACGGCCCCTCCACCAACCAGGGGAGATCTCCTGGGCAAGAACATCCTCATGGGCTTCATGACCTGGGAGGGCTACAACTACGAGGACGCCATCCTGCTCAACGAGCGTATGGTCAAGGAGGACGTGTTCACCTCCATCCACATCGAGGAGTATGAGACCGAGGCCCGGACACCAAGCTGGGGCCGGAAGAGATTACCCGTGACATCCCCAACGTGGGCGACGACGCCCTGAAAGACCTGGATGAGCGGGCATTATCCGGGTGGGCGCGGAGGTCCACGCGGGGACATCCTGGTGGGCAAAGGTGACCCCCCAAGGGGGAGACCGACCTCACCGCAGAGGAGCGCCTGCTCCGGGCCATCTTTGGCGAAAAGGCCCGGGAGGTCCGGGACACCTCCCTGAAGGTGCCCCACGGCGAAAGCGGCATCATCGTGGACGCTAAGGTGTTCACCCGGGAGGCCGGCGACGAGCTGGGGCCCGGCGTGAACCATGGTGGTGCAGGTTTACATCGCCCAGAAGCGGAAAATCTCCGTGGGCGACAAGATGGCCGGCCGCCACGGCAACAAGGGCGTGGTGTCCCGCGTCCTGCCCCAGGAGGATATGCCCTTCCTGCCCGACGGCACCCCCTTGGACATCGTGCTCAACCCCTGGGCGTGCCCTCCCGTATGAACATTGGACAGGTGCTGGAGGTTCACCTGGGCCGGGCCGCCCAGGCGCTGGGCTGGAAGCTGTGGCCACACCGGTCTTCAACGGCGCGGATGAGAAGGACATTATGGAACTGCTGGCCCAGGCGGCGGGCCTGTTCCGGGAGGTCTATCCCAATGAGACCATCGCCGGAAAGCAGCTCTACCTGGTCACAGAGGACGGAACCGATGTGCGCCGCCTGGATCAGGAGGAGATGGCCGATGCACAGCAGATCCGCATTTGGCGGAAGGAAGGCCGGCTCCGCCTGGCCGACGGCAAGACCAAGCTCTATGACGGACGCACCGGGGAGATGTTTGAGAACCCGGTGACCGTGGGGCTACTTTACTTCCTCAAGCTGCACCACCTCGTTGATGATAAGATCCACGCCCGTTCCACCGGCCCCTACAGCCTTGTCACTCAGCAACCTCTGGGCGGCAAGGCCCAGTTCGGCGGCCAGCGCTTCGGCGAAATGGAAGTATGGGCCCTGGAGGCATACGGCGCAGCCTACACCCTGCAGGAGATCCTCACCGTCAAGTCCGACGATACCACCGGCCGTGTCCGCACCTACGAGGCCATTGTCAAGGGCCACAACGTGCCCAAGCCCGGTGTGCCCGAGTCCTTCAAGGTTCTGGTCAAGGAGCTCCAGGCCCTCTGCCTGGACATCAAGGTGCTCGATGCCCAGGGAGAGGAGATCGAGCTGCGGGACGATGAGGAAGAAGGCTATCAGAATATCAACCAGATTCGGGATGATGATTATGAGCCTTACCGGGAGGCACGCGGACGCGCAGTTCTCCGCAGCGGGCTATACCATCAAGGAATCCAGGACGACGATGACCTCACCGTGGGCGACGACAGTGATAGTGACACCGCTGAAGATGACTTACGGCGATGGGGATTATGAAGAATAACGAAAGGGAGGACGATGAATATGAGCTACGCTGAATTTGACGCCATCCGCATTGGCATCGCCTCCCCGGAGCAGATCCGCGAGTGGTCCTATGGCGAGGTGAAAAAGCCGAGACCATCAATACCGCACCCTGAAGCCCGAGCGGGACGGCCTGTTCTGTGAGAGGATCTTTGGGCCCACCAAGGACTGGGAATGTCACTGCGGCAAATATAAGAAGATCCGCTACAAGGGTCAAGGTCTGCGACCGCTGTGGCGTGGAGATCACCCGGCCAACGTCCGCCGGGGAGCGGATGGGCCACATCGAACTGGCCGCGCCAGTCTCTCACATCTGGTATTTTAAGGGCATCCCCTCCCGGATGGGCCTGCTTCTGGACCTGTCCCCCGATTCTGGAAAAGGTGCTCTACTTTGCCTCGTATATTGACGGACCCCGGCTATGCGCCGCTGACCAAGAATCAAATTCTCTCGGAGAAAGAGTACCGGGAACTGCGGGAGAAGTATGAGGACGACTTCGACGCCGGAATGGGTGCCGAGGCGGTGAAAAAGCTGCTGGCGGACATCAACCTGGAGGAACTGTCTGTTCAGCTCCGGGAGAGCTCCAGCACGCTTCGGGACAGAAAAAAAAGGCCCGCATCGTCAAGCGCCTGGAGGTGGTGGATGCCTTCCGCCTGTCCGGCAACAAGCCGGGAGTGGATGGTCATCTGACGTGCTGCCGGTGATTCCGCCAGAGATCCGTCCCATGGTCCAGCTGGACGGGCGGCCGGTTTGCCACCTCCGACTTAAACGACCTGTACCGGGTAATCAATCGGAATCATCGGGATTATGGTGCCGTCCTCATCGCAAAAGATAATATTGGAATGTTTTCCCCATCAATTCAATGACAAGGGTTTTGTGACAGAGATCCCCCATTTCATTCAGGTGTTCTATCTTCAGATGGATGATGCGCCCATATGGGGCTGGGTAATGCTTATGATCCGCCCGTTTGCGATATGTTTGCGCAAAACCATACAAAATGTAGGTGCCTGCAGGGGACTTGTCTTGTTGGTGTCCGTCAGATATAAAAAAAGGAAGGGAAGCGTTTGCCGAAATGGATACGCGGAACTGTCCGCTGCTTCTTTGCATGTCAAAAAGCAGCTCGTCATTTTCGGGCTGCGCAATTTTACTGATTTTTGTATTTAAAATCGTCTGGTTCAGTTCATGGACTAAACCTGCGATTACGATTCCGTCAAAAAGCCATGGAAATTCTCCTGTTCATGATTATAGTGTTTTTTCAAACTCATGAATCATTATAGTAATTTCCACGTCTTTTGTCTATATGCAGAAAGTGGATATCTTTTGTATACATTTTTTGCAAGAACATTTGACGAAACGGCAAAGAAGCATTATAATACATTTATCTATGCATAGATATGTGCATGATATTTGGGAGAAAGTAAAATGATTAAAAAGCATGACCGGATTTGGGCGCTGTGAGATTTGCAGATGAAAAACGCAAATTTACCGTGGAACTGAAATCCGTAAATCACCGGTATCTTGATGTAAACATGAAGATGCCGAAAAGTTAAATTTTTTGAGATGGTGAAAAAATTTCTGATTATAAGGAAGAGTTTTTAAAGATTTAGACGAACTTTAAAGATACAGTCCGTTTCTGGCTAAAAAGTCAGGAAGATGCGCCCTCGAGGCATTAAAATTCATTCTCAAGAGCGGAAGAAAATGGACTCACAACAGAGAATGTTGATGACATTGCAGGTCATGCCGAGTATGGTAAGGGTGACGGTGTTAGCCGCTGTACTTTCTCATGTTGATGTAGTACCAAGCGGTGACGGTTGGAGTGTTGAACCATTCGCACTCACAAGAAAAAGAATGGCAGACTTTATGGCAGAGGAATAGCCGATGATAAAGGTCCGGCAATACTGTTTTTTATTGCTTAAAGGCATTAAAGGATAGTGGAGTTCCATTTAAACGCAGACTTCGTACTATTTTTTGGTGCTTCTGAGGAAGCTGGTATGGCTGATATGGATAGATATTTCTCAAAACAGCCACTTCCGAATATGGGTTTACCCAGACCTTGAATACGGAATTTGTAATGTTGAAAAGCGGTATCCTCCAAATTGAAGTTTACTCTAATGAAAACAATGCGAAAACTCTTACTGCTATGAAAGCAGGAAACGCAATCAATGCAGTTGCAGCAAAAAGCCTACGCACTTATAAATTGCTCGAAACAGAAATATCAATGCCCGCCGTTTTGCGCTTGATGCAAAGCCTGGCGATTATGATTTTGGATCACACGATAGACGGTATGCAGATTATTTCAAAGGGCAAGGCAGCTCATGGTTCAACCCCTGAGTTTATTTTAATGCAGCAACCAATCTTATAAGACTTCTTGTCAATTTTGGTCAAACAGTTCTTGGTAGTCTTTGTGTATTTCTTGATGATGCTGTCGGTCTTGAAACAGATGGCAGCAATACGTAACTGAACGAAG
>VOFK01000945.1_pt1 | contig 28304 bp, 39 predicted proteins | sample 5384121 | NCBI WGS metagenome assembly VOFK01 (sample SAMN12384730, study PRJNA508395) | human gut metagenome | isolation source: healthy gut J | host: Homo sapiens | reverse complement strand
TTTAACATCAGCGGCTTTAAAAAGCTCCTCCTCATTACGATTATGCCGGACACCGGTATCCCGGCACTCGAGCACCGGCTTTGTGCCGCAGTGCCGAGTATCGCAGGCTTGCCGGGCTTTATCGCAATGCCGTGATACAGCACCTCGCCCCAGCTTCCTATAACGTCGGCCGAAAACCCCTCGCGCCCGGCGGATGCCGGCGTTCAAAAACACCATCATGTCGCATTCGTCCAAATGCGCGGCGACCGCGGCCTTTATCTTTCATGATCATCCGATTATTTGGTAAACTAATGGCTATTGCGCGCCCCATTGACTGAGCATCGACGAGAATATTGAGGAGTTAAACCAAAAATGTCGCCGGGCTTGGGGATCTGCGCACGGCGCAACGATCTCATCCCCCGTGGGGATATCGCAACGCGCGGCTTTCTGAAAACCTTCAGCCCAGCACGCCGCCTGCAATGAGCGCGCGCCCACCGCCGAGGGAGTTATCTTCATATACGAGGGCAGGATCATCTCCTGCGCATATGTCTCGTCTGGCGAATGCCACGGGCCGCCGGTGCGTGGATAGTAACGTGTCGTCGGGTTATGCACAAGCTCGACTTCATTATGACGGCGTCGCAGCTGCCGGTATTGGTCGCCGGTGGGTCGATTAACGGCAAATTGCCTGGCAGCGAGCCGTCACCGGCGTCGTGTCCGTTGCGCCGAAGCAACTTTGCCTTTATCGTACGCCATGGCGCTTGCTGCGGCGCGCGCGCAGATCGCGGAACAGCTTCAGAAGTCACCCGCAGCTGCAGGCGTTTGCACAAAATCAACTTTGCTCTCCGGGGCGAACCATGGTCCGTGAGAAGCCTGATGATATAATCACTTTTTTGCCTTTTCAAGAGGCAGTACGTTTGTAAGATAGAAAGAAAGCCATCTTCATTCTCCTGAATATGACGGCTGACCTCGGCTCCTGCCGGAAGTCCCTCGCAGTCCCTGTCTATGCGAAATACCCATCCGTTCCGGCAAGGTTCGTTATAGGCTCGGACTTTGCGCGCACCGGCGCCGCATGCAGTCCGTCCGCGCCGCCTCGCCTAACGCCGGTGTACTGCGCGCGGCCGTGGTTTGCGCTGACGCTTTAACTCAGCACGCTTTTGCTACGGCGGTGCAGCCGTCTGCCCTCGAGCCGGGCGCTATCAGCGGCAGGGCAAATATGTTCGCCGCAAAAATACGCCGCGACCGGGTGCCCGGCAGGCCGAGTATCGGCTTATTTCCCTCTGCCGAGTATCGTCGGCTTTCCGCTTCATCGCAACGCCGTGGGAATACCCTCGCCGACAGAAGCCGTCACGCGGACGCTTGCGTCCCGCCGACGCTGCTGCCGCCGGATATTATGACGGCATCGCATTCTTCAAGCGCGGCGCACGGTTTTTCAAGCACCTGCACATCGTCGGGGCATATGCCGTATCTCACGCATCGCGCGCCGAAGCGGCGAGAGCATCGCGCAGAGCATCAGGCGTTACGTCGCGCATCTGTCCCCTTTGCAGGCGCGCAGCCTGCCTCCACAAGCTCGTCGCCCGTCGAGATAACACCGACCTTATTCTGCCTGTGACCGGCACGGCAGTCACGCCGGCTGTGGCAAGCGCGCCGATATCCTGCGGCGATAAAACGCGCCCTTTTTCGAGACATTTTTCTTGCCGGGGAAAACATCGTCTCCGCGGAAGATCATATTCATGCCGGGAGCGCCGGGCTCTGCTATGCCGACTGTTCCGTCGCCGTAATCCTCGGCGTATTCAAGCATAACGCAGCAGTCCGCGCCCTCCGGCACGGCGCCGCCCGTCGGTATTTATGGCGCAGCACTCGCCTGGCGAAAGCGCCGTTTTGGCCCGCCGCCCATTTTGATCTTTCCCGTAAGGCGCAAAACGGCAGGCATCGAGTCCGGAGCAGCCGAATGTGTCCTCCGCGCGCACAGCATAGCCGTCAACGGTGGAGCGGTCAAAGTCCGAACAAACCCGCTGCGCATATATCCTCGGCGAAAGCACCCTGCCGACCGCGTCGCAAAGCTCTGCGCTCGCACCGGGCTTCAAGCGGCGAAAAGCTTTTCATCAATAAGCGCAAGCACCTCGTCCGAGTTTTAACTCTGAGCATCCGCAGCGCCTCCAATCGCCTCATTTTGTTTTAATTATTATAGAATCTTTTACCTGCCCGTGTCAATAACGATGCGTTTACCAATGCCGCTCATATAGCAAAAAAGCACCCGGGTGGGTGCTTTTTTTTGCTATCATAAATCAGTGCAGGACGCGGACGCGGAGGACATCGTCCATCTCGCGGATGGTGTTCGCCGTGTCGTCCCATATCTCGTCGTTGAGGTCGATGATGGTATAGGCATATCTGCCGTGGGGCTTATTTATCATGTGTTCGACGTTTATATTCTTCTTCGTTATCAGATCGAGCACACGATTTATCATGCCGGGGATATTGTGGTGGATAACGCACAGGCGGCACACGCCCATACGCTCGAGCTTTGCCGACGGAAGGTTCACGGAATTTACTATATTTCCGTTTTTGAGGTACTCATACAACTGCTTTGCGGCCATCTCGGCGCAGCTGTCCTCGCTCTCGGGCGTGCATGCGCCGAGGTGCGGCAGGGCAATGACGTTCTTTCCGCCGAGTATTTTCTCGTTGGGGAAATCAGTGACATATTTTGCAACCTTGCCGGACTCAAGGGCGTCGAGCATCGCATCGTCATCGACGACCTCGGCGCGCGACTCGTTTATTATCCTCACGCCGTCGCGCATTGCAGCAAACGCCTTTGCGTCGAGCATGTGGTGGGTGTCCTCATTATAGGGGATATTGATGCTTATATAATCGCAGTTTCTGAATATCTCGCCGATATCGTCGGCGCGCTTTGCGTCACGCGAAAGTCTCCATGCAGCCTCGACCGACATAAACGGGTCATAGCCGATAACATCCATATCCAGTGCAAGGCAGGCATTTGCGACCAGCGCGCCAGTTGCTCCCAGGCCGAGAACGCCAACCGTTTTGCCCCTAAGCTCGGGGCCTGCGAAACTGGACTTGCCCTTTTCGACAAGCGTGGGTATCTTATCGCCCTGATCGGCGATGCTCTTTACCCACTCGATGCTGCCGACAACATCGCGCGAGGCAAGCACCATCGAGCACACGGTCTGCTCCTTTACCGCCTCGGCATTCGCGCCGGGGCTGTTGAAAACGACGATGCCCTTTTCTGCAAGCTCATCTATGGGAATGTTATTATAGCCCGCTCCGGCGCGCGCAACGCCGAGAAGTTCGGGATTGACCTCGTAATCATGCATATCCGCACTGCGGACGATTATTCCGTCGGGCGCGGCGATATCCTCGCCGACATTGCAACCCTTGGCTTTGAGCTTATCAAGGCCGACGGGCGAAATTTTGTTTATTGTTTTAATATTATACATGGTGTTCTACCTCGAATTTTTTCATATAATCGGCCAGAGCCTGCGCGCCCTCCATGGGCATGGCATTATAAAGCGACGCACGGATACCGCCGGTGAGCCTGTGGCCCTTGAGATTGAGAAGTCCCTCCGCGGCCGCGCCCTTGACAAACTGCGCGTCCAGCTCGTCCGAGCCTGTGCGGAAGGTCACGTTCATATCGCTGCGCGAATCCCTTTCGGCATGCGGAATATATAGCTTGCTGTTATCGAGTACATCGTAAACGAGCTTGGCGCGCTCGCGCTTTATCTCTTGCATTGCCGCAACGCCGCCTATGCCTGCAAGCCAGTCGAGCATGAGACCGAGCATGTAAATGCACCAGCAGGGCGGAGTGTTGAGCATGGAGTCTTTTTTTATAAGCGTATCGTAGCTCATGACCGAGGGGCAGATATCCATCTGCCGGCCGGCAAGAGCCTTGTCAACGATGACGACCGTCAGCCCGGCAGGCGCCATGTTTTTCTGAGCGCCGGCATAGATAAGGCCGAATTTCGACACGTCAACGGGCTTTGACAGAATATCCGAGGACATGTCGCAGACTATCGTTTTGCCCTTTGTATCGGGCACGGACTGCCACTCGGTTCCGTATATGGTGTTGTTCGCGCAGTAATAAAAATAGCTTGAAGCCGCACTGAGCGAAAGCTCCGGCGGAATATAGCTGTGTCCGCGGTCGGAGCTGTCGCAGGCTATGTGAACGCTGCCGTACTTTTCCGCTTCCTTTGCGGCAAGTCCGGAGAAGTTGCCGGTCACGGCGTAGTCCGCGCACTTTCCGCTTCCCATGAGATTGAGGGGTATCGCCGCGAATTGCAGCGTTGCGCCGCCCTGCAAAAAAAACAGTATCTCGTGGCTGTCGGGCACACGTTCAGTGCATCTCTGAGCTTCCGTTTGGTTTCCGCAAAAATTTCGCCGAACAGGGAACTTCGGTGGCTCATCTCCATAACGGACATACCGCTGCCCATATAATCACTTATCTCGCTTCCGGCCTTATTGAGAACCGATTCCGGCATCATTGACGGACCTGCCGAAAAATTATAGACCTTTTCTCTTGACACTGTGAGCACCTCCTGTTCGGTCATTGTTAAAAGTATAGTTATATTTGCCTTCCGTGTCAAATGACATTTCCGACTAAAATTCCTTCGGAAACCGCATCTATCCTGACATTATGTACTGTACCGCGAAGATTTTCGCCCTCGGCGCGCACTTCGAGGTAGTTATCGCTGTGTCCCTGCCAGCATTCGCCCTCCTGCGTTTCAAACAGGACGGGCAGAGTTTTGCCTATCATGCTCTCAAGAAACCTGCGGCGCGTTTCGGCGACGACGGCACGCGCCTGCTTTGAGCGCTTTGCCTTTGTCGCGCGGTCGATCTGGCCGTCCATCTTATCCGCCGGAGTGCCGGGGCGGCGCGAGTACGGGAAAATGTGCGCGTCGGAAAACTGCGCTTTTTTGAGAAAATCAAGCGTTTCGAGCTGATGTTCCTCCGTTTCGCCGGGAAAACCGACTATAACGTCACATGTCATGCCGCAGTCGGGAAAATAGCGGCGCAGAAGCTGCATCGCCTCGTAAAACCGCGCGGTGTCGTACTTGCGGGTTCATGGCCTTGAGCGTTGCATCGCAGCCGGATTGCAGTGAAAGGTGAAAATGCCGACACACGCTGCCGCATGCGGCGATCTTTTTGCAAATCTCGGTTTGCTGACGCTCGGCTCAATTGACCGAGACGCGAACACTATGCGGTGCGGCGGCAGCTATGCGCACTAACGTCGGCAAAGGTCCGGGCTTTCCGGGCAGATCAACGCCGTAGGACGCGATCTCGATCCCATGACAAGCTCGGTAGCCGGTCAAGCTCTCGGAAGCCGCCTCACGCCGCTCCATGGGCGAGGCTGCGCACTCCGCCCGCGATGTACGGAATATGCGGCAGGAGCAGAAGTTCACGCACCGTCCTGGTCTTCAAAGCGCCCTCGTGGCGGACACTGCGCGCCGCGGCAACTCTTCAAAAGCTTGCGGCGCTCAAACGGCTTTATCAGGCGCTTTTCGCCCTCGCGGTGGCGCGACGGCTTTTTCAACCGCGTCAATGAGCCAGCCTGTCTGCCGTGCCGTAAACTATGTCCCGCGCCGAGCTTCTGCACGGCATCGGGGCCTGAAGCTGCGGGCAACAGCCGAGCACGGCGGCGACAGCTCAGGGTTTTTCCTTACGCGCAGGCGGTGGATCGCCTGACGCGACTTTGCATCCGGCCTCAGCCGTACGACGGCGCAGGCAATTGACGATGACGGCATCAGCTATCTCCCTCGGCGCAGGGGCTTATGGCCGCGTGAGACGAAAGCAGCGCTTCCATCGCCTGCGTCTCATACTGGTTGACCTTACAGCCGAGTGGATATAATATACTTCATGCGAAACTCCTGACATATTTATAGATAAAGAAGTGTGAATCATGGAACATTATCTCGATAACTCCGCCACGACGAAGGTCTGCCCGGAGGCCGCGCAGGCCGCGCTTGCGGCAATGACGGAATGCTACGGCAATCAAGCTCCACGCACACGCGCGGGCGCGAGGCGAAGAAGCTGCTGGATACGGCGCGCGGACAGGCCGCCGCGGCGCTGGGATGCCGTCCGGGAGGGTGGTTTTCACCTCCTGCGGCTCAGAAGCGACAACTGGGCGCTTCTCTCCGGGGCGGAGGCCATGGCGCGGAAGGGCCGGCACATAATCTCCTCATCCGTGGAGCATGACGCCGTGCGCAAGACCCTTGAGGAGCTGCGCCGCCGCGGCTTTGATGTGACGGAGCTCAAGCCCGACGGCACGGGAGCGATAAGCCCGCAGGCCGTGATGGAGGCCCTCCGTGAAGATACTATACTCGTTTCTTTGATGCTGGTCAATAACGAAACCGGGGCCGTGACCGATATTTCGGCAATATCGGGGGAATTGAGGCGCGCGGGCAGCGCCGCGCTTGTGCATACTGACGCGGTGCAGGCCTTCATGAAGCTGCCGTTCAGCCCGAAAAGCCTCGGCGCGGACATGATAAGCGTCAGCGGGCACAAAGATACACGCGCAGGGCATAGGGCATCGCGCGCGCTGTACGTCAGAGACGGGCTTCGCCTGCGGCCGTATATAATGGGCGGCGCGCAGGAGGGCGGCCGCCGCGCCGGAACGGAGGCCATGCCGGCGATCGCGGCCTTCGGCGCGGCATGTGACGCCGCGCGCGCGGACATGGCGAACATCGCGCGCATGGCCGCCTTCAAGCGCGGGATAGTCGAAAGGCTTGGCGCGGCGATACCGGAATTCACGTGGCTGGATACGCCCGCGCCGCATATACTCAGTATTTCCCTGCCCGGCTGGCGCAGTGAGGTGCTCATGAACTTCTTGAGGCGCGCGAGGTGTACGTGTCAAAAAGCTCCGCCTGCAAGAAGGGCGGGCGGAGTCATGTGCTGGAGGCCATCGGCATGAAGCCCGCGGCCATAGACGGCGCGCTGCGCATCGGGCTTTCGCGCCTGACGGTGCAGGAGGATATCGACGCGCTGTGCGAGGGGCTTATTGCAGCGCACGGCAGCCTCGCCCACAGGTGAGACTGCCGTGATAGAAAACTATTTATGACCTTACTTGCTCTCGGCGGGGGCGTCGTCCTCGCCGTCCTCCGCGTCGCCGGGGCGGCGCTTCATCACGCGCTCATAGGTGACGGGGGCCCGTCTATTAGTCAACGCCGACATAGTCAGCGGTCTCCCACGGGAGGTCGCTGGCTTTCAGTTTTTTGTCGATGTGGTTATTTATCGCGGTGTAAATGACCACGAACACCGGCACGCCCAGCAGCATCCCCCAGAAGCCGAACAGCCCCGCGCCGAGGATGATGGCGAACATGATCCAGAAACCGTTGATACCGGTGGAGCTGCCGAGGATCTTCGGCCCGATGATGTTGCCGTCGATCTGCTGCAGAACGATGATGAAGATGACGAACACAAGGCACTTGAACGGATCGACGAGCAGGATGATGAGCGCGCTCGGCACCGCGCCGATGAACGGGCCGAAGAAGGGGATGACGTTCGTCACGCCGACGATGACGCTGACGAGCAGCGCGTAGGGCATGTTCAGGATGGCGCAGACGATATAGCATATAAGCCCTATTATGGCCGAGTCGAGCAGCTTGCCGTTTATGAACCCGGCGAAGGTCCTGTTGGTGAAGTCGAGGCCGCGGCGGATGCGATGCGCCGTCTCGACGGAGAAAATGCTGTACAGCAAGCGCTTGGCGTTGGCGGAGAAGGTCTCGTGGTTGGCGAGGATGTAGACGGAGACGATGATGCCGATGATGAGGTTGTATATGGCCATGACGACATAGTACACGCCCGTCGTCACATTCGCCACGAGACTGCCCAGCTCCGGCAGGACGGTGGTCTGAAGCCAGTCCATCAGACTGGTGTTGACCTTGCCGATGGTCTCCATGGCGTACTGCTCTATCTCCGGATAGTCCTGAAGCAGCCTTTCCACCCAGAGACTGGCGGTGTTTATGTAGGTGCTGCTGTTTTTGACGATGGTCTCAAGACTCTGGTACAGCTGCGGGATGATGAGATACACCAGGGCAGCAAGAACAATCAGCAAAATAATTTCCGACACGAGCACGGACAGCCCGCGCGCAAGGCGCTTTCCGTCGCTTTTGCCGTTGTTTTTATAAAGCCTTGCGCACAGCGGCCCGAAAGCGCCGTGCTCTATCGCGCGAAGTCCCGGCAGAAGCAGATAGCTTATCACAAGGCCCCACAGAAACGGACTGAGAATGCCCATCAGCTTTTTCAGCGCCGCGCCGAGAACCGGCAGGTAGTTCAGCGCCATATAGAAAACTATGGCGCAGGCGACGACGCAGAAGGCCGTCACGCCCCAATAGAGGTATTTCTTATCCCATCTGAAGCCTTTTTTCACAATACTGCCTCCCCGGCCGAAAGTTATCTACTTTATTTTACTATCGGCTGTATGGAACGTCAACACATAAATTGTTAATTGTTGATTAAATGCCGTAAAGAAAAAGTTAAACTTCGTAAACGAGCGGGCAGAAAAATAATTTGCGTTATGTAAACTACGGACCATCCACACGCGGCGTTTTATTCACACGGCGATGTTGAAAACTCTGTTGAAAGTGTTGAAAAGCTATTGAAAAACCGTGGTGCGCGCGTCACGCTTTATTCACATATTCATTTTGACTGTCGCAAACGGGCAGGTTTTGTAAACCGGCGCATATTGTAACTTTTCCGGCCATATTATCAGGCAGAAGAATTCACACGGAAACGAGGTCATATTGAAATGAGGCGTATTTTCTGTTTAATTTCTCACTGCCGCCGTGCTTCGCCCTGCCGGGCGGCCGCCTGCGCGCGCCCGCCACGCCCCGTGATACCAAGCGTGTCCGCGCCGTGCGCCGTGCTGATGGAGAAGGCCACGGGCGAGGTGCTGTACGAAAAGGAGGCGCACACGCGCTGCCTTCCGGCGAGCGTGACGAAGGTGATGACGCTGCTGCTGATAGCGGAGGATATCGAGGCGGCACGCTCTCCCTGACGACACCGTCACCGCAAGTGCCCGCGCCGCGTCCTTCGGGGAAGCTGCGTATATCTGGCGGAGGGAGAGCGGATGAGCGTGCGCGATATGATAAAGTGCATCGCGGTCGTATCCGCCAACGACTGCGCCGTGGCGATGGCGGAGCATATCTCCGGCAGTGAGGAGCTTTTCGTCCAGCGGATGAACCAGCGCGCCGCAGAGCTGGGGCTGGAGGACACGCATTTCACGAACTGCACCGGGCTTTTCGACGACGAGCAGCACTATACCTCCCCCTATGACGTGGCTGTTATGTCGCGCGAGCTTCTGCGGCATGAATTCATCAAGGACTACACGACCATATGGATGGACAGCATCAGGAACGGCCAGTTCGGCCTGAGCAGCACAAACCGCCTTGTCTACTGGTACTCCGGCTGCACGGGGCTGAAAACCGGGTTCACCTCGGCCGCGAAATATTGCATCTCCGCCACGGCGGAGCGCGACGGCGTGGAGTACATCGCCGTTATAATGCGCGCGGAGAGCGCGGACTCGCGCAATGCCGACGCGCGGGCGCTGCTGGACTACGCCTTCGCAAACTACGCGCTGTGCCCGCTGCGCACGGATGCGCCCCTGCCGGAGGTGAGCGTGGAGCTGGGCAGGGCGGCGCATGTGGAGACGGAGCTGACGGGGCCGGAATACGCCCTTGTGCGCAAGACCGGCGCGCAGCCCGAATACTCCATGACCATGGAGAGCGCCGTGCCCGCGCCGGTGCACGCGGGCGACAGACTTGGCGTGATGACTGTCAGCATTGGCGGCACGGCAGTGGCGGAGGTGCCCGTGGTGGCGGCGGACGACGTGCCGCGGCTGGGCTTTTTCGGGCTGGCGGGGCTTCTGGGCGGAAGGATGCTGGGGCTATAGAATGCCGACGCGGGCCGCACGCGCGGGCTTGGCGGCGGAGCATAAGCGAAATTTCAAAAATTCGTCATTTTGCACACGCGCGGCGGCACAGAAAACTGTTGAAAAGCTGCCAAAAGCGTATATAATATCCTTATAATTTATATTTTATATTATTGCTGATCACTGACACACAAGAAAAACGGAGGTCAAGAAAAATATGGTCAAAGTCGATCTGACCGGCGCAGCCGGTTTTCTGGGAAACGGCCCGGATTATGAGGCCGCCGAAAAGGCTTACGAAACTCTGCTGAACAAGTCCGGCCTCGGCTCGGAGTTCACCGGCTGGCTGGATCTTCCGCGGCGCATAAAGGACTATGAGCTTAACAAGATAATCGCCAAGGCAGAGAAGATACGCGCCCGCTCCAAGGCGCTGGTGGTGATAGGGATAGGCGGCTCCTACCTCGGCGCGCGCGGCGCGATAGAGCTGCTCAAGCCCATCCCCGGCCCGAACGACCCGAAGATATTCTTCGTCGGCAACGGCATATCCGCCGACGCGCTGTGCGGCACGATAGAGCTGCTGGGCGACATGGACTTTGACGTGAACGTCATTTCCAAGTCCGGCACGACGCTTGAGCCGGCTATCGCCTTCCGCATTTTCCGCGAGCTTTTGCAGAAAAAGTACGGCGACAAGGCGAACGAGCATATATTTGAAACGACGGACGCGCACAAGGGCGTGCTGAAGGAGCTGGGCGACGAGTTCGGCTGGGAGACCTTTGTCGTGCCCGACGACGTCGGCGGGCGCTACAGTGTGCTGTCGGCTGTCGGCCTGCTGCCGATGGCTGTGGCCGGGATAGACGTGCGCAAGGTCATCGACACGGCCATTGCGGAGTTTTCAAAGCTGGACGACCGCGGCATAGACAATCCCGCGTGGCAGTATGCCGCCGCGCGCCAGCGCCTTTTACAAGACGACGGCCACAGATATTGAGATATTCGCCTGCTATGAGCCGAGCTTCCGCTTCATGGCGGAGTGGTGGAAGCAGCTTTTCGGCGAGAGCGAGGGCAAAAACGGCATCGGCATCTTCCCCGCCTCCGTCGAGTACACGGCGGACCTGCATTCCATGGGGCAGTACATCCAGGACGGGCCGCGCGCAATGATGGAGACCGTCGTGCGTTTCAAGCGCTCGCACAACAGCTACGCCGTGCCCTTTGAGGAGGCCGACGCGGACGGGCTGAACTACCCTCGCGGGGCGCGACCTGACGGATAGTCGACCGTGGCGGAGGCCGTGAAGGAGGCGCACATCTCCGGCGGCGTGCCGAACATGATCATCGAGGTGGACAGGCGCGACGAGGAGGGCTTCGCCTCGCTGGTGTGCTTCTTTGAGATGGCCTGCGCCATATCCGGCTACATGTCGGGGGTCAACCCCTTCAACCAGCCGGGCGTCGAGGCGTACAAGAAGAATATGTTCCGCATGCTGGGCAAGCCCGGCTGCTGAAAGGGAAGAGACGAGTAAAATCGAATAAAAGAAAATAACTGCCGCCGGGGGCGATCCCGGCGGCAGTTATACTATATCTATATACTAAATATTGATCTATATACTATTCCTCTGTTTTATACATCCACACCGCCTGTTATGAGAGATTCCCGGTGGCGTACATCGCCGCGGTCAGCGCGACGACGGGCGCCGTTTCACAGCGCAGGATGCGCTCACCCATCGAGCACAGGTGCAGCCGACTATCTTGGCAAAGCTCCGCCTCAAAGGGGGCAAAGCCGCCCTCGGGCCCTGTGACAATGGCCGCAGTGGAGACGCTTTTGTTCGCCTCAAGCACGTCGCCCATCGCCTCGCGCTCACCCGTTTCATACATGAAAAGACCCACGTCCTTCTTCACGGCGACGTCGAAAGCGTCCGCAAGCTCACCCGCCCAGCTCACCTGCGGGATGATGCCGCGGCCGGACTGCTTTGCAGCTTCCTCGGCGATGCGCTGCCAGCGCTCGAGCTTCTTTTCCTCATTGCCGAGCTTGGCGATGCAGCGCGAGGAGGAGAAGAAAAGGATCTCATACGCCCCGGCCTCCACGCACTTCTGAATGATATAATCCGTCTTGTCGCCCTTGGGCAGCCCGCACAGCACCGTGACCTTCACGCTCGGCTCCGCCGGGCAGCGCACGACCTCGATGACCTCGGCCTCGACCTGCTCCTTATCGGCGCTTGACAAGGCGGCACTTATAGTCCGTGCCCTGACCGTCGCAGATTATCATATCCTCGCCCGGACGCAGACGCAGCACACGCACATGCTCGGCGTCCCGCCCCTTCATTATCGCCATGCCGCCGAGTATATTCGTCCCCGCCATAAAGAATCTGGGCATAGTTTTTCCCTCCGGCTCATACTTTTATAGCCTATTATCGCACAATTTTCACCTCTTTTCAAGAGCCGGCATAAAATACGGCGGGGAAACTTTTATATACGGGAGTCGATATTATGGACAGAGATATTCAAAAGGAGCTTGCGGGCTTTGCCGCGGTGTGGCAGCGCGTCGAAAAGGGAAAGACGCCTCTGCCGGAAAACGTGAAGCTCATGCCGCGGCGGGAGGCCAAAAGCGCCGCCGTGCGCTTTAACCCGCAGGGAAAAAGAACATGAATATCGTGCCGGGCGGGGGATTTCTCTTGACCCGGCATGATTTTGTTATATAATAACTGTTATAAGACATATAAGGAGTGCAGCGCTATGCCGACCACATGGAACAGATCCCCGGAGGATTTTCACAAGATATATTCCGCAAACACGGACGCCTTTTACCGCCTTGGCAGTTATTCACTGGCCAGGAGCTGGACGAATTCATGACCAACTGCGCCCTGCAGCTGTGGAGCCGCGGCGGCGGAATGACGCAGAGGCATGTGGACATCGCAAACGAGATATATTCGCGCAACCAGCCGAAGCCCACGTGGATGCTGTGGAGCCTGACGAGCGCCGTGTGCGACTGCGAGGTGTTCATGCCGCCGGTGTTCTACTGGAACCTTGCCGAATCGGACGCCAAGCGCGGCACGCAGGCCTCGCGCACGTTCATAAGAATGTTCACGAACATACTGCTGTACATCGCGGCGTGTGACGACGATGTGTCGCTTGCGGAGGCGGAGTACATCACCGAGTGCACGGACAAGCTTGCCGCGATATGCGACGCGAGCGGCGTGGGCAAGGCGAAGGAGGCACTGAACCCCATGGACTACGTCACGACGAGCGAGCCGGGCTTCAAGGACAAGCACCCGCAGATCGCGCGCAGCGCCGCCGGACAGGAAGCGGCGCAGGGCGCACAAGTGCCCGCCGCGGAGGCGGAGAAGCCGGACTTCGACGAGCTTATGGCGCAGCTTGAATCGCTTGTCGGGCTGGACGATGTGAAGAAGGACGTAAAAAACCTCATAAACCTTGTAAAGGTGCGCCGCCTGCGGCAGGAGAACGGCCTGCCCGTGCCGCCGATGAGCCTGCACATGGTGTTCATTGGCAACCCCGGCACCGGCAAGACCACGGTCGCGCGCATCATAAGCGGGCTGTATGCGTCCATCGGCGTGCTGAGCAAGGGCCAGCTAGTGGAGGTGGACCGTTCGGGCCTGGTGGCGGGCTACGTCGGGCAGACGGCGCTCAAGACGCAGGAGGTCATCAAGTCCGCCCTCGGCGGCGTGCTGTTTATCGACGAGGCCTATTCGCTGGCTTCCGGCGGTGAAACGACTTCGGACGCGAGGCGATAGAGACGATACTCAAGGCGATGGAGGATCACAGGGATGACCTTATCGTCGTCGTGGCGGGCTACACCGGGCCGATGGAGCAGTTCCTCAACTCCAATCCGGGGCTTGAGTCGCGCTTCAACAAATATTTCTTCTTCCCGGACTACACCGGGGAGCAGCTTTTGGCCATATTCAAGATGCAGTGCAGGAAAAACAGCTACACCCTCACGCCGGAGGCGGAGAAAACGGCGGAGGAGCTGTTCACGCAGCTGTATGAGCAGCGCGGGGACAACTTCGGCAACGGGCGCGACGTGCGCAACTGCTTTGAGGACATGATAGTGCGCCAGTCCAACCGCGTGGCGCAGATGGCCGCGCCGACAAAGGACGACCTCATGGCGATACTGCCGGAGGACATGCGCGACGAAGCTGAAGCACCCGCCGCGGCGGACAGCGACGGCGGCGCGGACGCCGGAGACGCCGCGGGATCCGAAAAATAAAAGCATAGAGGCAGGAAAAACGCGCGCTGGAAACGGCGCGCGAGAGACTGTCGAAAAAGTGGCCTCGCCACTTTTTCGAGAGCTGCGCGTTCTGCCTGTTGTCCGCCGATAGCGGGACACCCGACGCTCACTCCGCGTAAAGTGTTTTCTGCCACGCACATGTCGCGGCAGAAAACGGATAATATTGATTTCGCGTCTGCGGACGCGAAACTCTGCGAGGCTTTTTGACAAGCTGACGCGCGCCGGAAACGGCGCGCGAAATTTATACACTATACTATAAATTTAGACGTTAGACGTTGTATCAGTTTGACTTATTCCGCAAGCGCGCCCGCGCGGCGGAACACCTCCCTCATCCTTTCGGCATAACCGCGCAGGGATGGGGCCGCGCCCTCATCGGGGAGGATGAAGGAAAAGCGCTTGCCCCGTGTGCGGAAGGCCCGTGAGGACATCCCACAGGCGTCGAGGTTCTCGCCGTACCAGTCCTCCCATCGCCATCGCACGGCGAAGCACGGCGTAAAGCTCCTTCCGCGTGCGGCAGGCGGACATGTCCAGCGTGACGGCGCCGCACAGCGCGTCGAACAGCCCGGTGCAGCCGGCGTAGATATCATCCCACGCGCGCTGGAAGTCGCGCGTATACCACGGGTCGGAGACGGCCTCGCCCGGACGGCCGGCGTAATCGAGCAGGTCGTGTATCTTCCCGTCAGGGTCGCCGTTATAGAAGCGGTCAAGGTTGCGTCGATTCTCCTCATCCATGCCGATGATGAGGTCATAATGCGCGTAGTCGTCGGGGCGGATGCGGCGCGCCGTCTTTCCGGCACAGCTTATCCCGTGCGCCTCCAGCATACGCCGCGAGGGGGGATAGACGCCGTTGCCAAGCTCCTCGGACGAGGTCGCGGCGGAGGCGATCTCGAATGCGGCCTCCATCCCGGCCTTTTTGACGATGTCCTTCATTATGAATTCCGCAGTCGGACTGCGGCAGATGTTGCCGTGGCAAACGAATAAGATTTTTGTCATTGCTGTTATCCTCTCCGAATATTCCGGGCGTTCCGCAAAAACGCGATCTATATATCGCCCAATTATACCACGGGCCGGGCGCGGTTTCCACCGGAGATTTGCGAAAACGGCGTGACCGCTGACGGGCGCGGCGGCGACAATGGTCATATTAGTTTTTATTATTCAAAAAGCGCCGAAAGCAAAATTGACTGCCGCACTCTTCGCAGCTAAAATGTATATATGGATCACTGCGGCGGCCGTCGCGGGCGCCGCCGGTGAAATGGGAAGGAGATATTACATGGCAATCCTGATCGCGTTTTACTCCCGCGCGGGAGAAAACTATTTTGGCGGCACGTACCGCCGCGTCGCTGCCGGCAACACCGAAAAAGGCGGCGGAAATGCTTTCGCGGCTGACCGGCGGCGAGCTTCTGCGGATAGACACCGCTGTGCCGTATTCCGGCAGCTACGACGATGTGGTGGAGCAGGGACAGCGGGAGGTCGAGCGCGGCTATGAGCCGGAGCTAAAACCGGTGGGCGCGGATATTGCCGGTTATGACGTGATAGCCGTCGGCACGCCGACATGGTGGTACACGATGGCACCCGCGGTCAGGACGTTCCTGCATCAAAACGATCTCCGCGGCAAGACGGTCGTGCCGTTCATGACAAACGGCGGCTGGCCCGGACATGTTATAAAGGACATGAAGGCCCTCTGCCCCGGCGCGGACGCCGTGTGCGAGATGCAGGTGAAGTTCGATTCCAACGGCGGCGACCGTCTTGAAACGCCGGAGAGCAAAATCGAAGCCTGGGCGCAGAGCGTAAAGGCGCTGCTGTGAGGGCGGAAAGATGAGCGCGCTCATCCGGTGACACAAAACCGAACGGCGCGCAGAGCGAAGGAAAACTATAAAGTGAACAGAAAACAGTCCCCGATACTTGCAGGCAGGTATCGGGGACTGCTGATTTTTTCTATGTATTACCCAATGACAATCATGCAGCAGACTTGAACAGTTAGATGTATTTTTTGAATGCCCTTTTCATGTTGACCATGACATCTATTAACCAGTCAAACTGTATACTCCAAGTGTTTTTGTCACCAAAAGTTACACTCTTTTCAGTAACAATGCGGCTTGCTTTTGCGCTCGGGCAGTTCGCGCCAGTCAAAAGTCAGACCGGAATCTGCCTCGATAGCATCCTTGTTAGTATAGAGGGTATGGAATAATTCCTTATTCTCGCTGATATAGAGTTCCACCACCAGTTCATCACGCTTTTGAATTTGCGAGACGGCGATATGGCAGGCAGAAGAACCAATACTGAAATTCATCCAGTGATCCATTGACGGCTTTTCTTCGGTTAAAGCTTTTAGAAAATCTCGGATTTTGGAATGCGTAATCTTGAAATGCGACCCAGTAATCATATCTTTGCTGCTGAGTTTCACTTGCAGACTCACTTTTCTTTTACTTCCTTCGTCCAATCGTTGGGTTTTTCAATAACCTCAAACTTTACTGCCGGTTCCGACGTGCCGATGCGATATAATTTGATCTCGCAGAGGAAGAAACCAATCTTTTCATCGGTATGATTGTTCAGCCATTCAATTGCTGCCTTGTGTTCTTCTCTTGCGTGCTTTACCACCCAGATAATCACATCCGCGGATTTGCCAGACGCATATGTGATCAGCTTACCAAGATGGTCGTGATTTGTATCCTCCAACTGGTTTTCTATGATGATTTTTCGGTCAGTGCCAGTTTCGGAAGAAGCAAAGATATCAACGTTGAAATCCCCGACAGAGATTCGGTCTCATCGACTGAAATATCAAGACCAACGGCATCGGCCAAAAGCGCAATGTTATCATCCTGCGAAAGCCACGGAGTAAAATCAATGCTTCATGTGGCCACACTGTCCGCAGATCCTTTATTTCCTCAAGCTTGCTTAAAGCGACCATATGTTCACTCCTCCGACTTCTCATTCACCATGCGGCACACTTTCTTATTCTAAGTATACTTGTCTGCATGATCTTTTGTCAACACTGTGCGACACATTGGCGTTCATTAACTTGGCGTGTCTGAAAAAACCGATACCATCACCCACAAACACCTGACCGGGCGGTCCGCCGCGGTCAGGTGTTTTCATATCCTTTATATTTCAACATGCAACATGCTCAGCGCACGAAAGTCATTACCCGCGCCAGCGGTGTGCGCCTCCTTTGCCGCGCGGGGAGAGGGGGAGGCGAAGCTCACAGCGGAAGCTGTCGCCGGGGCAAGAACTCCGCCGTGCCGCCGTGCGCCGCGGCGCTCTGCCGCACAAGACGAAGCCCGTGCCGTGCGCCGCGCCCCGTCCTCCTCAAGCGGCGCGCGAGGGGCGTCCACCGGCGGCGCGGCAGATGTGCCGCCGCTTTCGACCCATATGGCGAGAGCATCCCCCTGCGCCTGCGCGCCGAGGCGGATATGGCAGTCCGGCGGAGCGTGGACGACGCAGTTTGAAAGCAGGTTTCCTATGGCGCGGCGCAGCAGGAACGGGTCCGCCCAGAGCTGCGGCAGGGGCTGGGACGGAAGCTCCAGCGCCACGGAATGTCCAGCGGCGAGGCCGCCGTTGATGAAGTCCGCCGCTATCTGACGCAGCAGCGCCGAGGGCGCGACCCATTCACAGCGCAGGGGCTGCATGGCGCAGTCCAGACGCATGGTGAGGTTGAGATCATTGACAAGGTCGCGGATGGTCTGGCTCTGCCGCCGGATGACGGCGGCGCGCTCCCTGTACGGCGCGGGGAGGGCCGCGTCGCCCTCCATCTGCCCGGCGTAGCCCATCACGACGCTGAGCGGCGTGCGGATATCGTGGGAGACGCCGTTTATCCACCCGGAGCGGGCGGCGTCTATACGCGCCTGCTCCTTTGCGAAACCAGTGCCGCGACAGCAGCGCCGACACCGCGAGCGTACCACCCAGCGAGGCAAGCCCCAGCGCCGCGAAGAAGAACGGGAGCCGGCGGAGGAGCCGCAGACCGGCGGAGATATTATACTTCCACAGACTGCCCTTCGGCGCGCCCATCACAAGAAGCCCGTCGGGGCGGATGAGCGTGCGCACGGGGTAATCGCCCAGATACCAGCGGCTGAAGGCCGCGACGTCAGAAAGCGTATAGTGCCGCGGAACGTCGCCCGGCAGGGCGCACGACCAGACGACGTCACCGCCGCCGTCTATCAGCATGAGCCAGTGCCCGTCCGGCAGGGCAGGGCCATCGTCTGCGAGGCTATAGCTGCCCGCATCATATGCGAGCGCGGCGGAGACATCCGCAAGCGTCGGCGACACAGCCTCGCCGTCCATGAGCGTGAAATACGAAAAGGCGAGCAGCCCGGCCAGCCACACGGCCGCAAAGGAGGAGCGCGGAGAGCGTGAGCATGACGGCGGCCTTCCATATATTCTTCACGGCCGCGCCTCCCTCTCCAGCCTGTAGCCCAGCCCGCGGACCGTGAGCAGGTACTTCGAAAGGCGCGACGGCTCGTCCCTCTATCTTCTCGCGCAGGCGGCGGATATGCACCATGAGCGTGTTTTCATAGCCGACGAGCGGGCCGTCCCACAGCGATTCGCACAGCGCGTCCACGGTGACGATGTTCCCGCGGTTATCCCACAGCTTTTTCAGAAGCAGCAGCTCCTTGGCCGTCAGGGTATCTCCCGCCCGGCGCGGCGCACGGCGCCTCTGCCCCAGAGAAGCTCAGTACTGCCGAGCCTGTCCGGCGCGGCGGGGTCACGCCCTTGTACACCCGGCGCAGCACGGCGGCCAGACGGAGAAGAAGCTCCTGTGGGAGGAAGGGCTTGGTGATATAATCATCCGCCCCGAGGCCGAGGCCGCGCAGGCGGGCCTCATCCTCATCCCGCGCGGAGAGGAAGAGCACCGGAACGTCGCTCTGCCGCCGCAGGCGCTCAAAGAGGGAAAAGCCGTCGCCGTCGGGCAGCGTCACGTCCAGCAGTATCGCGTCGGGCGCGGCACTCTGCGCCAGCGCGAGAGCCTGACGGCAATTGGCCGCGCAGCAGAGATCGTACCCGGCCTCGGTCAGAACGGCGCGCAGCAGCGCCTGCAGCTGCGGAGAATCGTCCACCGCAAGAATTTTATATGGCTTGGTTGGCATGACATAAACGCCTCCTGTCGCGGACTATTGTAGCATATTCCGCCCGCGGATGGGCGGGCGCGGCGAAAAAGTAAGCTAATCTTAAGGCGGACTTCATCGGCGCGTAAGGCACGGGGCGTAATATGCGCACAGCACCAGGAAAAAGGGGGATGAATTACATATGGCGATACTTGAAACGCGCTCATTGTGCAAGAGATACGGCACGGCGATGCGCGTCAACGGACTGAACCTCTCCGTGCCGGAGGGCAGCATATACGGCTTTCTCGGGCCGAACGGCGCGGGGAAATCCACGACGCTGAAAATGGCGCTGGGCCTCGTGCATCCGACGTCCGGCGCGGTGAAGCTGTTCGGAAAGGAAATGAACGCGGCGAACAGGCGGGATATCCTGCGCCGGACGGAAGCCTTATCGAAGCGCCCAGCTACTACGGACACCTGACGGGGAAGGAAAACCTTGAGGTCATACGGCAGATGAAGGGCGCGCCGGAGAAGGACGTGGACGAGGTGCTGCGCATAGTGCGGCTGGACGGACAGAAGGACAAGCGCGCGGCCCACCTCGCTGGGCATGAAGCAGCGCCTCGGCCTTGCGGGGCGCTGCTGGGCTATCCGAAGCTGCTGATCCTTGACGAGCCGACGAACGGCCTTGACCCGGCCGGGATACAGGAGATGCGCAAGCTGATACTGGAGCTTCCCGAGCGCTTCGGCATGACGGTGGTCGTGTCCAGCCACCTTCTGAGCGAGATAGACCAGATAGCGGGGCACGGGGCATTATCCGCGAGGGGGAGCTTGTATTTCAGGACAGCATGGCGGCGCCCACGGCCGCAGCACGCACCATCTGGGCGCACGGAAAACGACCCCCGCCGCGGCAAGGCGCGCACGCGGGATAGAGGCAGACATACAGGATGGGCGGCTGACCCTGCCGGTGCTGACGGATGGCGAGACGGCGGAGGCCGTGCGCGCCCTCGTCGAAAGCCGCGTCGGCGTTATGCGGCTGGAGGAGCGGCAAAAGAGCCTTGAGGACATCTTTCTGAGCTGACCGGAAGGGCGGCGAGCCTATGAAGCTGCTGAGGCTGGAGTTCTACAAGTGCCGGAGGCGGAAAATGCTGCCGGTGTGCGCGGGCTGGCTGGGCGTGGAGCTGCTGTGGATCGCGGCGGCGCTGCTGCACGGGATGGACGAGACCGACAGGGCCGCCGGGTGGCAGATGCTGCTGTACCAGCTTGCGCTGATAGACGCGGTGACGCTGCCGGTGGTGCTTTCCGCGCTGGTAAGCCGCGAGTGCGAGATGGAGCACGCGGGCGTGACGCTGAAGCTCCTTGAGACGCTGACGACGCCCGGCCGCCTTTACGCGGCGAAGCTTGCGTGGTATGCGCTCATCACGGCGGGGCTTATGTGCGTGCGGGCAGCCGTATTCGCGCTTCTGGGCGCGGCGGCGGGCTTCGCGGCGGCCGTTCCCGCGGGAAGCTCATGCTGTTTTCCCTGATGAGCTGGGGCGTGTCGATGGCGATAGGCGCGTTGCAGCTTGGCCTGTCGCTGTGCTTTGCCAATCAGGCCGCGGCGCTTATCAGCGGGATAGCGGGCGGCTTTGCGGGGCTTATGTCGCTGTTCTTCCCGGCATGGGTGCAGCGCTGCGTGCCGTGGGGCTATTACGGGCGGCTGGCCGTGGCCGGGGTGGACTGGAACGCCGCGACGCGGGTGAGCGAATTTTACTGGCGGCGGCCGGAGGCGGCGGACATTGCCCTGACGGCCATATGGTTCGCGGTGTTCCTCGCGGCGGGGCTGACCGCGTTTATACGGAAGGAGATGTGAACGATGCTGCTTCGCTGTATATTATCCGAGCTTATGAAATGCCGCAGGAACCCGGTGTGGCTCGCGTTCATGATACTGCCGCTGTTTCCGGCGGTGCTGGGGACCTTCAACTACCTTGGAAATATTGAGGTGCTGCAAAACGGCTGGTACAGCCTCTGGACGCAGCACACGCTGTTTTCCGCGTTCTTCTTCCTTCCGGCGCAGCTATCCGTTTTCTGCGCGTGGCAGTGGCGGCTGGAGCACACGGGTCACAACTGGAACCGCTTCATGACGGCGCCCGTGGATATAGAGTGCCTGTACCTTGCGAAGCTTATCGTCGCGGCGGGGGTGTCCGTGCTGGCGCAGGCGTGCATCGGCGCGCTTTTCTGCTGGGCGGCACGCTGGCCGGACTGGAAGGCCCCTTCCCGCGGGAGCTTTGAACTGGCTGGGCTGGGGCGCGCTGGGCGGCCTTGCCGTGTGCGCCGTGCAGCTGCTTCTGAGCCTTATCATCCGCTCCTTCGCCGTGCCGGTGGGCATGGGCCTGCTGGGCGGAGTTGTGGGGATGCTGACCATGGCGAAGGGCTGGGGCTACAGCTTCCCATACGCGCTTCTGCCGCTGGGCATGAGGGCCAACGACCCGGAGCGCCTGCTGTCGCCGCCGCTGTTTGCGCTGTTCTGCGCGGCGTACATCGCGCTTTTCGCCGCGGCGGCCATATGCGTCCTGCGGCGCCGTGATGTAACGGCGGACTGACCGCCGCGCGGGAAAAAGAAAAAACGCCCGGGAAACGACATAAACCGCTTGACGAATAAAAAAAGATGTAGTATCATCTAAACGCAAATTAGTTGATGCTGCATCTTTTCGCGCCCTGCATGGGGCGCGAGGATAACGGAGGCGGAAATGGACGCGACAAAGCGGAAAATAACGAAGATCGCACGCGAGGTGAGCAAGTTCACCGTGCGCACGATGCGCGCGGAGGGCATCGGCGCGGGCGAATTCGACGTGCTGCACGCCGTGCGCAAGAACCCCGGCATCACGCAGGCCGGCGTGCAGGATAACGGCTGGATAAGGGGGCCGTCGCGCGGCAGACGGCGAATCTTGAGGCCAAGGATATCTTTGAGCGCCGCGAAACCCCGGCGACGGGCGCAGCCGCCTGCTGCTACGCCACGGAGAAGGCGGAGTCGCTGAAAAACTCGCAGATAGAGACGGCGTTTTACGAGTGGCTGGCGCAGCCGCTCTCCGACGCGGAGCGCGAGGAGTTCGCGCGGGTGCTGGATGTGCTGTACAGGCGCTGCAAGGCGGAGAGCAAGGCAGATTTTCCCGAGATGTCGGCAATAATGAAGGACGGTGTGCACGATGAAAAATGAAAAGAAGAAAAAGCTTTCACAGGCGATGCTGTTTATAATCCTTTTCGGCATTGTGAGCCTGTTTTCCGACATGACGCACGAGGGCGCGTCGAGCATCCGCGGCGCGTATCTGACGCTGCTGGGCGCCTCGGCCGGGACGATCGGCTTCATCTCCGGCCTCGGCGAGCTTATCGGCTATTCGATGCGGTATGTGTTCGGCAAGCTGACGGATAAGAGCAAGCACTACTGGCCCATGACCATCGCCGGGTATGTGCTGGACGTCGCGGCGGTTCCGGCGCTGGCGCTGGTGGGTGAGCACGGCTGGGTCGCGGCGTGCGCGCTGCTGGTCGTGCAGCGCATGGGCAAGGCGATAAAAAAACCGGCGAAGGACACGATCATGTCCTTTGCCGCCTCCCAGGAGGGGGTGGGCAAGAGCTTCGGCATCCAGGAGGTGCTTGACCAGATCGGCGCGTTCCTGGGGCCGGTGCTGCTGTACCTTGTGATGCTGTTCAAGACCGACGGAACGACGTTTGAGATATACTCCACATGCTTCGCGGTGCTGGCGATACCGGGGGCAGTGACGCTCATCCTGCTTATCGTGACGCGCTGCCGCTTCCCGAATCCCGAGCACTTTGAGCCGGAGCCCAAGGAGTACGTCCCCTTCCACATGAAAAAGGAGTTCATCCTCTACATCATCGCGGGGATAAGCCTTTTCGCCTTTGGCTTCGTAGACTATTCCATCATAATCATGCATGTGTCGCGCACGTATTCCCACCTCGCCTCCGGCCTTTCGGAGACGGGCGCGCTCGTCTCGACGGGAACGCTGCCGCTGCTGTATGCCGTGGCCATGCTGGTGGACGCCGTGGCGGCGCTGTTCTTCGGGCTGCTGTATGACAAGAAGGGCGTGCGGGCGCTGGTGTGGTCCACGCTGATCTCCGCGCCGTTTGCGGTGTTCGTGTTCGCGTTCGACTCCGTGCCGATGCTGCTTCTGGGCGTTGCGCTCTGGGGCGTCGGCATGGGCGCCCAGGAGTCCATATTGAAGGCGGCTGTCAGCTCCAGATGGTGCCCAAGGCCAGCCGCGCCACGGGCTACGGCGTGTTTGAATGCTCCTTCGGCGCGTTCTGGTTCCTCGGAAGCTGGCTGATGGGCGTGCTGTACGACGTGAGCATCCCGGCGATGATCGCCGTGTCCGTCGCGGCGCAGCTTGCGGCGATACCGCTGTACATAAGCTCCGCCCGCCTGCGCCAGAAGGCGGAATAAGAAAGGTCAATAATAAGGACAACGCAGAAAGGCGCGGCCATGGTGCGCATAAGCGAAGATGAAAAGAAACAGCGCGGCAAGCTCCGTCATCGTCATCCCGGCGGAGTCCTCCGCGCAGTCCAGGCCGGTCAGGGGCGCAGGCTCGGAGCTGAAGCCGAAAACCTCGCCGCTGAGATCGACGTAGCAGATGTAGTTCATCCATTCGGTGCCGAAATCGACCTCGACGAGCGTGCCGTCCTGGCGCATGCTGATGTCGATGACCTCCTCGGGAGTGATGCGCGCGTAGTCGATAGCGGTCTTTGCGATATAGTTATGAATGTTGTGTTTCATTTCAAAATTACCTCCGATGATAACATCGTCCCCTCTTGAGGACGATGTTATTATGGAGCATGAGGTTAAAACACGTATAAAGAGGATTTAAACCGATGTTAAACGGCGCGTCTGCCCTCCGTGCAGATGTCGCGCACGTCCAGCGCGCGGGTGTGGTCGATATGCGTCCACTCGGGCGTGATGAAGAGAGACTCTCATCACTATCGGCACGTAGGTAAGCATGAACACGGGGAAGGTGAAGGCGTACAGCAGCTTTTTTGCCGTGGTGCAGTGGATGCTGCGCCATTCGGTGGCCGTGGTGATGCTGCCGATGACGAAAAAGCGTGAGGTAGAGGTTCAGCAGCATTTGCAGCGCCGAAACGCCCAGCACGCCCCATTCCTTATAATAGAATATATTTACCGCCGCCGCACCGCACCGCATGTTGACGACGATGCTCAGCCCCGTCAGGACCGCCGCGGGCATGATGCTCATAGTCATGTCGTAGCACGAGAAGCTGCCGCGGAAGATGCCGGAGATGAGGGGCACGGCCATACTTGCGGAACACCTGCATGTATCCGCGCGACCAGCGCAGCCGCTGCACCCACGACTGGTGGAAGCGCACGGGCTGCTCATCGTACAGCACGGCGCTGGCGCAGTAGCCGACCTTCATGCCGCGCGTGACGTTGTCGATGGTGAACTCTATATCCTCCGTCAGCAGGTGGAACGGCCACACGCCGCCCCGCCTCCAGCACCGCGGCGGAAAAGAGAAAGCCCGTGCCGGACACGCCGCAGCTTTGAGCCGAGGGGCCATGCGCGCGGCGTTGAGATAGCGCGATTCACGCAGGAACCACAGCGCGTACCCGGCGGAGATCCAGTTGTCGCCGTAGTTTTTTGAATTGCGGTAGCATGTGACGATGTCGTACCCGGCGGAGAAGGTCTCGTTCATGCGCGCGACGAAGTCGGCGCGCAAGCACGTTGTCCGCGTCGAGGACTATGTACCCGTCGAAATACTCCTGATGCAGCAGCTTCATCTCACGCAGCAGGTAGTCGAGGGCGTAGCCCTTCCCGCGCCGCTCCGGGTCGCGGCGTTCAAACACCGCTGCACCGCGGCTCCGCGCGACGCGCGCCGTCGCGTCGGTGCAGTTATCCGCCACGACGAATATCTTTATCAGCTTCTCCGGGTAGTCCTGCGCCTTTATGCTGTCGATGAGGTTGCCGATGACCTCCTGCTCGTTGCGCGCGGCGATGAGCACGGCGAAGCGGTGCGCCCCGGCGGGCGGCGCGGGCTTCTTCGCGGCGAACCATGAGATGGGTATGTACAGGAACTGATACATATAGCATACGAAAAACAGGCACATTATTGCGAAGTTTATTATCTCTACGGTGTGCATTGCATTACCTCCAATGTATCTATACGGAATGCATTCTGCGTACAAGCTGTGCCGCTGATTATATCAGCGGCACAGGGGAAAAGCCATTAAGGCGGGGTGAAGATTGTTTAAGATGCGCTTAAGCTTTTGTGGGCCTGTCGCGCACGATGCAGAAGGCCATGACGGCGAAGAGGTTGAGAAACAGACCGAGTATCGGCCAGAGGGATTTGTTCATGCCCTCGTTCACGGCGCTCTTATAGAGCCATGCGACGACGGCCAGCCAGTAGTAAAGCGCCAGCACGGCCCACAGCACGCCGAGGCCGCCGATGATGGCGTAGTTCACCGCATTGAGCGGGGTTATCTGGCTTTTCCGTGCGTGCTCACGGTCATGCTCACGATCCTTGTCGTGCCCCTCGCCGCGCTCGCTGCCGTCCGCATTATCCATATTATCCGTGCCGTCCGCGGCGGCCTGCTCCGCAAGAGCGTACTGCTGCTTGAGCGCGGCGGCGTCGCTTATCTGGCGCGAGAGACTGAGCGGAATGGCGACAGCCGTGACGACGGCGAGGATGATGAACAGCAGCGCGATGCGCTTGAAGGTCTTTGTGTAGTCGAGATTCATTACATGGCCTTTCATGGGAATGTCCTCCATCATTTTATTTTGTGGTGATAATACCCTCGGCTGACAAGAGCGCACGCCGAGGGTCAAAAAAAAATCTGCTCCCTCATTGGGCTGTGCCCATTATGAGGGAGCAGATTAAATTTCACATAAAGCGAAGTCAAACCATGTTTAAACGATATCCCACGCCCCAGACCGTCTGGATGAGCTGCGGGTTTGAGGGGTCGTCCTCCAGCTTGTCGCGCAGGCGGTTGACGTGCACGGCGACGGTGATATTGTCGCCCATGGACTCAAGGCCCCAGATAAGCTCATAAAGATCCTCGCGGGAAAAGACCTGATTCGGGTGCCGCGCGAGGAAGAGAAGAAGCTCAAACTCCTTGTTTGTGAGGGCGACGGGCTTCCCGTGCACGGCGACAGTGCGCGCCGCGGATGGCCTCACTGTAGGCGCGGATGGAGGTCAGCGGGCTTTTCAGGTCGTGCGACATGCCGGCGATAAGCTCCTTGCGGCTTTGCGCGCGGCCTTGAACTCGTCCTCTTCCGCATAGGCGATGGGACTGTCCAGATCGCCGCGCTGTATGCGCTCCACCCCCGCGACGAGCACGTCCAGCGGCTGTGAGATATGCCGGAAGAGCGAGCGGATCAGATACGTGTTCGTAAAGACTATCGTCAGCAGCAGCGCCATGCCCACAGCGCCGAGATATATCCACAGAAAGGTCTCAAAGCTGGAAAACGCGGCCTCATACTGCTCGATAGTGATGTGCATCTCCTCAAGACTCAGCCCCAGCCGGGGGAGATTCGTCGTTTCAAGGATGTACAGCGCCACGCCCGCGCCGAAAAAGCAGCAGCAGACCCGCGATGAGCAGCGGCACGAGAAACATGAATATATTCGATCTGGCCAGACGGCGGCGAACGGTCATTGTCCTCACCTCTTAAATAGCTTGCAGGATGAGTATATCAGAATTATGCACTATATTCTTAAATAAAGATTAAAACTGTGTACTGAAAACTCCGGCATGGCCGCACGGGGCGGACATGCCGGAGCTGTGGTTCATTGCGTATATGCGCCCTTCACGCCTTACTTGGTCTTGGGCTTTGCCAGACCCAGAGTTGCGCTGAAGAAGCTGTAGAGCGCCGCACCGGCGAGAGAGCCTGCGCCGAGGATGGTGAGCGCCTCTTTCCCTTCGGGGTGAGTCTTTTCCACGATGTAACGGATGATGAGCGCGATTATGATGGTCAGACCGTTGATGGTGGAGCCGACGAGAAGGCCGGTGGCGAAGAGTATGCCAAGCTGGCGGTGACGGCCGAGGATCTGGATGATGGCGCCGGGAACGGCCCAGATGAACAGCCACTTTGCGATCTCGGCGGATGCGCCGGCGTCGATTGCGGCGACGAAGGTCTTGCTGACGGCAACATAGTCGCCGTTGTTGAAGTATCTGCGGGCAAAGATAAGGCACATGACGAAGGCGATGCCGAAGCCGAGAAGCTCAGAGCAGAACTGCTGCTTGCGGCCCTCAAGCTCAAGCTCGGGGTCGGCGCCGTTGCCGCGGAGGATGTAGCCGCACTTCATATCATAGGCCATGTCGGAGAAGCACGGGCCGGTGGCGGCGACGTAGCCTGCCAGAATGCCCAGCGCGAGCGGCGGGAAGCCCATCAGCATACCGAGGATGAGGAATATCAGCGTGCACGCGAAGGAGGGGAACCAGCCGGAATGCATCGCGGAGATGCCGACGATAAGCTCCGACGCGAGAGCGGCGAAGCCCGCCCAGATTATCCACAGGATGAACATGGGAACGCTCATATCGCTGACGATACCGGTGACGAGCGCGAGGACGAGCGCGACGATGAGGTAGGCGACCATGCCCTTGGTGAGCGCGCCCTTCATCCCCTTCATGCTGGAGGTGAACTGGCCGGCCGCAGAGGCGGAGGCCGCATCCTTGCGCTTGAAGAGCATCATGCCGCACTGGACGAGGGAGATGATGCCCGCGCCGATCATGACGCCGTGGGGCATGTAGTTGACCCAGAGGTGCTCGCTGTAGACGAAGCCCTCGCCGAAGATGTTGGTCAGCAGCGTGAACTTATGCCCGAAGAGCGAGAACATGAAGCCGTTCGTCTTTATCGAGCCGATGACTATCGAGCCGATGCCGAGGGCGGCCATTGCGCCGAAGTTGCCGAACCAGGAAACACCCAGAAGGTCCATCGGCAGGCCGGCGAACTTGCCGAACGCGCCCATTGCCATACCGACGAGGATGAGCGCGGCCTTCTTGCCCTTTTCGATGACGGCAAGGATGCTTTCCGCACAGGCCACGCCGGGAGGCCACGCGCCGCCGTTTTCACCGGCAGCGGGGAACATGGGAGTGTCAAAGGTCTTGTAGATGATTGTCGCGTCGATGACCGTGGCGACGGTGCAGCCGATGAGCATGGGGAAAGCAATACGTAATCTAACGAAGCAATACTGA